>Ga0114922_10000058_pt1 | contig 92579 bp, 92 predicted proteins | sample AartaG_FD_100975 | JGI IMG/M metagenome (GOLD analysis project Ga0114922, IMG submission 100975) | Deep subsurface microbial communities from Aarhus Bay to uncover new lineages of life (NeLLi) - Aarhus_00045 metaG | ecosystem: Environmental > Aquatic > Marine > Oceanic > Sediment | place...
CACTCCGTTTTCGTCAACAATAATTTTCCCACTTAAGATTGATATTATATTCTGATCTTCAATATAATCTACATGCCCTTTTGTAAAAATAGTTGCAATTCTATCTGCTAAAGCCTGCATAGGAAAAGGTTCTTCTTCTAAACTTACGAATTTGTAAAAATTACTTCTTATAAACAATTTTGGAAACGATTTGCTTTTTTCGTTTTTAACATTAATAAGAATTAAATTGGAGTCTTCTGAAATTCCCTTTAATTGGCCAACAAAAAATTTATCCTTATCAACGTATACCTTAACTATTTTATCAATTAAAGTTCCTAACTCCGTATTATATTGCCTTATTGACATAATCCATCAGAACTTTTTTAGTTATTAATAATATTATACTCTTTTGCTTTTATTCTTATTTTAACTAATTTAAGATATAATTTATAAGTTTGGAGATATTTTCTCCAGTTGTAGCGCTTGTAACAAAAATTTTGAGATTTGGATTAATTTCTCTAGCATCTTTTACCATATCTTCAATATTTACATCCATAACATCTTTTAAATCAATCTTATTAATAATAGCAACATCAGAAAATTTAAACAACATTGGATGTTTACGAATTACCCATGGACCTTCTGTTATTGATACTATTACAATCCGTTTCTCAACACCTAAAATAAAATCAGAAGGACAAATCAAATTTCCTACGTTTTCTATAAATACTACGTTGACTTCATTTAAATCATAATTCTTTAAAACTTGGGAGATATGATATGAATTCAATGCACATTCGCGCCCAGTATTAATCTGAATTGTCCGTACACCATGTTTTTCAATTCTATCAGCATCTATTCTGGTAGCTACATCACCATTGATAACAAGAATATTATAATCTCGTGAAATTTTTTCTACAATATTTTCAATAATCGCCGTTTTTCCCGCCCCTATAGCACCAACAAAATCATAGCTTCTAATATTTTTTTCTTTCAATATTTGTTTATTTTCTTCTGCTAATCTATCATTATTTTCTATTAAATCTTCATTTAATTCTATTATTCTAGACGTTTTATTTCCGGGCATTTTTAATGTTCAGATAATATTGTGAATTCAATAGGATATAAAAATAAAGACTTATTCCTTGATAATTTTTATGAATTCGAATAAGAAATATAGGTATGAATTTATCTTAAGTTAAATTGATATTTATATACGATATAAGCCCCTAATATTCCACCTAATTCTGGCAAGTAAAACACAATAACATAAGGGTCAGTCCAAACAAAAAATATTACTGGAAATAGCCTAAGAAGTACAATTAGTAACAAAAAAGATCTCCCATTCATTCTAATTGGAAGGAAATACATTAAAGCCGTTATTTTTCGATTCATAATTGGAAAAAGGGAATATGAGAATAATCCTAGTATGCCGCCCCACGCTAATCCAATATAAAGGTTATATGAATTTAAGGGATATATTGATATGAGTGAAATTCTCAATAAGAAATAGAAAAGAGCTGTAAATAAGCAACTTATTATATACAATATTATTAAAAATTTAGTTCCTTGGCTGGCTTCAATATTTCTAGCCATAAAATATAAAATCAATAACATAATAAACAAGAAAAACAAACTTAACCAATCATCAGTTCCAACAAAAAGACTAGTAAAAAAAGTATGGTATGTGAATTTATGTACTATTCCATGTAAACTTAAAGATATATATTCAGGGATCTCATAATAACTAAAAAATAAAGCTATAATAGAGAATACTATGATTGTAAAAAAGAGTGTTTTAGTTCCCTGATATTGAGATATTTTTTTATAAGGTTTCTGATATAACCTTAATGTTCTTTCATTTTGTTTTTCTTGTCTTCTTAAGTATTTTTTAAACGCTTTAGGTTCTTTATCTAAATAAACCCTAGATACCGGTTTTTTCATTGTAGTATCTTGGTATCTTTGATTAGTTTGAGTAGTAGGGACTACAGGTACATGTTTTAATTCAAATGTACATTCGTGATTTTCAGGTAATCGATGTTTTTTACAAAAAGTACTTCCACAGTATTTACAAGTAAATGGTAAATAAGTAATTTGTTCGCCGCAAAATTCGCAATAAGTCAGCTTAAATCACTTTATATTGTTTTCGTGCTTCTATTAAATTAATTATAAAACTCAAAAATTTAATAATTTAAAATTATCATCCTTCATAATTTTTACTTTTTGTTTTTCTCTCGTTATTAATTTACTCTTTAGGATTTCAATATATAAAAATTAAAGAAAAATAAAGATTCAATTAAAATTATAAGATTAAGGAATATATGGGTTTGTACTAATTGGAGCGTAGATAAGCATATACGTTATTATTAAAAGCGTTAGTAATGAACCACATAACGCGATATATACTTTTTTGTTCCATTTCCAAATATTTTGTCCATCTAAAATACCAATAGGAATCATATTAAAAGTACCTAACATAAAATTCAAATTCGCGGCTAACCCTATTAACATATTAAGTGGGTATATTGGAATTATAAAAGAGATTATGAATAGGATGATACCATAAACTAGATTAACTGTGGGACCTGCAGCTTTGCACAATCCTGTAGTTTTATCTATTTTACTTAAACCTAAAACAACAACAGCACCAGGTAAGGCCAAGGAAGGGAAACTATTTCCACCAGAGATTAATGAATATATGTTAATTACAACGCCAAAAACTGTTAAAATCATCCCAAAGGTTAATAGTCTAAATTTTGTTTGAAGATTAAAATGAGCTGCTACTTGTCTATGTCCTAATTCATGAAAGAGAAAAGCTGTAGCATAAAAACCAGCTAACATGAAAATTGCCCATTCATATCCCGTATTAATTAAATTAGGAGTGAAAGTTATAATGCCGATAATATAAATTAGTGAGACTCCGATTATAAAATGGAATAATTCTGATTTATGAGGCAATAAGATTCCTTTAAACTTAATTCCAGAATCAGGGTCAAATGCATTTACTGGTACTTGACTTTCTTGACGATACCAGGTATATGTGCCGTCTGTGGTCCCTCGAACTACTCCCGGGGTGTATGGTTGTTGATATGCTTGCTCTTGAGGGACTGGTGATTGCTGTGGCATTTGACTGTAAGATTGGATAACCGTTGGTGATTGTTGTAATCTTAGACTCTCTCTTACAATATTGCAATCGTGATTTACTGGGTCTTTATGTATTGCACAATAATCATACCCACATTCACTACAGTGAAAAGGATCTCCAATTATTTCTCCCCCACAATGTGCGCAATTTGCCATAATTATTACCAAATTTGGAATATTTAATTTTTTAAAAGAATGATTTTTTAATAAAATATAAAATTAAAGATTTAAAATTTTATTGAGTATTGTCTTGCTAATTTTTTCTTACGTTTACTAAAATATTCTCCTAATACTTATTAATCTTAAATTAAGAAAAATATATTAAGCCGAACTATACTAGGTTATTAAAGTTAAAGATTTTGTTGGTGTATTTTATGAGTGAAGATGAAATTGAAGATGAGAATGAAGATGATATATCATTGGATGAAGAGCGAAAGAAATTAAAAGAGATGGGTGTCAATAGTACCTGGGATATCTTAACAACTGGTGAAAAGAAAAAGAAAGAACCGGAAGAAAAAAAAGAATTTATAGGATTCAATTAATTTCTTTGATTCTTGTAATCTCTATTTATTCTAAATATAATAATAAACTCATATATGCAAAAAATTTAATTGCTAACCAATATAATAATCTAACAATTTAACATGAAATTTAAATTGATGGATAATTGTCTACTCCTGTTTCAATTCACGATGGACCATTTACCACTAATACATTAGTATCAAAAATTTTTCTTGTTTTTTATAGTATTATCATCTGGTGCTCAATATTACCATTGCTTTTGGAATTATATTTTTTTTGGAAAATAATTGAATTTAATATATCCTTATTCATTTGTTTATTACCAATTCAAATTTATTTTGGGTATCTAATTTTAGTTTTCACTTCCATTTTAATAGCAAAACTTTTTTTGATCACAATCAACCTCATTCATAAACCTAAGGAAGGAGTCTTTAAGAGAATTAACCAGGACCCTGATTACTATTTTTGGAGCCTAAGAGCAGTTATTAAAAAGTGGCCAATATGGGTTTCTAAATTCATTCCTTTACCGTTTACTGATAAAATAAACTCAAGATGGTTTGAAAATGATTCAGAATTTATTAAATATGGAAAAAATATTTCAATCGGTAAAGGAAGTTCAGTAAAAGCGAGTATGGTTTTTAGCGATTTTTTAATTATTAAAAAAGTCAATATTGGAGAAAATGTAATCATTGGCTCAAATTCTTTCATTGCCCCTGGAACTCAAATCGGTAAAAATGTTATTATTGGAACGATGTCTGCTACTAAATTCAGTCAAACCTTAAAATCAGATTCCATTTACGCAGGTTTTCCCATTGAACGATTAAAAAACCAAGATTATTCCACATATGATTCCATTGAAAAATTAAGAGAAACCTTAACGAGCACAATTAATTTTAAAGATGATAGTTGCGATGATGTTAAATTAAATCTAAATCGTCTACAAGGAGAGAAATTTATGAAGAATCTAAAGTATGATTTGCTAATCTTTGGTTTAATCTATTTTTTATCTAATGCAATACCCATTTTAGGAATAATCTATTTTGGATCAGAATTATTCATTCCATTTTTTCTCCAAAATCCCAATTTATTTTCTATTTTTACAAACGTACTCTCATTCACAGTTTTTCTTTTAACTCCTTTAATTCTTATCATCTTTTATATAATAAACTTATTAGGAGTAATCTTCTTTGGAAAATTATTTTATAGAATCATGCTGTATATAAAACCTAGTGAAGAAGGAATTTTAGATTGGCAGAATAAAGATAAGGACTTTATATATTACTTCAGACGCTCTTTTCTAATAAGATATGTCAAATGGAAAGTACAAAAAAGTCCCTTTCCATGGTTAATAAAATTCGCTTATAATAATATTGGGAATTGCCAAATTGGTAGAAATACGGTGATCGAAGATTCCTTTTTAGCAAAAGAATTTTTAGAAGTGGGAAACAATGTATATTTAGGAAAAGTATTAATAGCAACTCATTTATGGGATAAAAATTTATCTATAAAAAAGATTATTATAGGAGATAATGTAGTCATTCAAGATAATTCCTGCATTGCTCCAGGTACAGAAATTGAGGAAAATGTATCTTTATTTCCATTATCAATAACGGTTAAATGTGAAAAACTTATAGCAAATTCATTTTACTTAAATACTCCTTTAGTAAAAATTAGCAACGAGGAATTAATCAATGCTTTTAATCTAAACTTGTATGATATAAATCCTAAAAAAATCAGTTTAAAAAGAGATGAATCCTATTATAATTACTAACAATTTAGTAGAAGAAAAGAAGATTTACTGGCTCTATCCCATTTTAATTTGGTTATCATTTTTTCCTACAAGTCTAATTTATCTGTTTTTCTTTAATTTTTTCTCATTTTGGATTGATCCTATATTTATTATTTGCTTTTTACCAATTTCACTTGTTTTATATTATCTAGTTTTTATTCTCTTTCTTCTACTATTTGCTAAATTAATTTTAATCCTTCTTAATATGATTAATAAACCAAAAGAGGGGATATTTCAGAGAAATTTCCAAGATAAAAATTATCGTTTTTTTGTTATAAGAACATGTCTAAAGCGGTTTGTTCTAAAAATATATAATTATTTTCCTTTACCTTGGGCAAAAATTCTTGCGTTGAGATTATTTGGGGTAAAAATCTCTAATAACACAGGGATATTAGACAGTTTTATTGATTCCGATTTTATTGTAATCGGTGATAATGTTATACTAGGGGAAGGTTCACTTGTAATGAATTCAATGATTTTAGGGGATTATTTATTAGTAAGAAAAGTTATTTTAAACCGAGGGTGCACTATTGGCGCATTCAGTGTAATTGCTCCTGGAACTATCGTAGAAGAAGGAGCAATTCTGGGAATGGGAAGTTATACATATTTAAACCAACGACTTGAAAAGAATTATATTCATTTTGGAAGACCTGCGAAGAGATGGAAAAAAATTGAAGATAATTTTACATTTTCCAAAAAATAATTATACTTCATAAAATTAGATTAAAATATTAATATAATAATTTCGGAAGAAAATCAAATGAGGCATAGGGTATATTGTCCTACATGTGAGCAAGAGGTTGTATTACGTAGAAAAAATTTTGATCACATCTATCACGAGGTACTCTTATTCCTCGTTATCCTAACATTAGGTTTAGGTTTTATTATTTACCTTATTTTGAAATATAGTAAAAAACCAAACACGTGCCCAAATTGCGAAACTGCATTTGATTTAGATAACCTTCCCTCCCAAAATATAAAAGTCACTAAGACTTTAGGTACAAGAAGTAACTTTATGCCTCCTTAACTTTCATTTGTTTATTACATCTAGGACAAGTTTTATCAATATCAGTGAGCTCCTTTTTCATGATAGTTTTTTGATATTTGCATTTTGCACTTGAACAAACAAGTGTATATTTTGTCAACTGAATTGATGGTTTTTCATGATGTTTCTTTTGTACATTTTCACTTTTACTTTTTTTGGTTTGATCGGGCGATTCTTTATTTTTCTTTGTTTTCTTAGTGTCATCTTCTGACTTGAGCCATTTATCTAAACCCAATTGAACTCACTTTAGAAATTTCTTATTTTATAAAAACTTAAGATATGAAATTAATTAATTGCTTCTTATAAATAAAAGAAGAGAAAAAAATAAAAATTTGTTTATCAAGAATGATTTGTTAAAAGACTTGAACCTTACCTGCAATAAGTCTTTTTCTTAAATCAATGAAATTCTCCTTACTAAGGCTTTCAGCTGAAACTTCTTCTGCTATTTTCTTTACTGAATCAAAGTTTACATTATCAGCTGGGATCAATTCGATAGAATTAACCCAAGGGTCCGTTATGGGGCGTCCTATTTGAGATAATAATTTAACATGTGCTTCTATGATATCGCCTTGACCTCTTTTAATGATCTCTCTTGCCATCTCTGTACCTAATACATTATATAGTTTTCCTACATGGTTTATAGGATTCTTTCCACAAACAGCTTCTAAACTCATTGGTCTACAAGGAGTAATAAGTCCGTTAGATCTATTGCCACGACCTACTTCTCCGTCATCACCAGCTTCAGCAGATGTCCCAGTAATTGTCAAATACACAATACCCTTTTCGATCTTATCAGCAACATTTACTTGGCATGTTACATCGCGTTCTGGGATAATATCTGCGGCTAAATCTAAAACTGCTTCTTTGATTTGATTGGTGTAACTTATATATTCACTGGCATCGTTGATATATTTGCTAATCATTGCAGCGGCAACAGTAATTCCGACTTCATTTCCATTTCTCTCAACCATTATCTTAACATCTTCCCCTGAAGCATTACATTTATCTTTGAATTTATCGGAATTAATCAACCTTTCTGCTTCTAAAGTTATCTTCTCAACATCCGAATTAGGAGCATATCCTACTCCAAAACTAGTATCATTTGCAAGTGGAACTTCTTCAGTATGATGAGATTCATCAAAAACCCCTGTTAAATCTATTGAACCAGGTCGGACAGCATAGTCAAATTGGATATCCTTGTTTAAATCGAGGTTTCTAAAAATATTGGAAAGTACTTCACGTTGGGTTTCTATACAAATAATCGGAATAGGAATATATTCCAGTTTATTTGTGCCATCACCGCATTCTATAAGAATTTGATTTATTGCTCGTCCAACAATCAGAAAATATTGTGGTTGGATTATTAGACCCCCACCATACTCTGGTTTCGCAGTCCCTCCAACTAAAGCTGCCTTATCAACATTATGGTGGTATATTCGGTCAAAATTCTCAAGATAATAAAGGCACAGAGCTCTAGAGCAAGCATCAGCAACTGCGTCACAAACAGTATCAGGATGTCCGATTCCTTTCCTTTCACAGAGTTCTGGGAAGTCACTCTTTTCAATTGGTAAAAAATGAGCCTTCGAAATTTTCAACATTTCAATTAACCATCTTATATAAATAGTTCTTTTAAATATGTTTTTAAATTAATTATCAGTTAAATTCCTTATTAAATGAAAAATGCAATTAATACATTTCATTATAATTTTTAATTAATAACTTTTATAAATATTTCGTAATTATAATATGCATAAAAAGCATAAAACTAATTCTTGGAAATAATGGAAAAATTACCTGATTTGAGCAAAATCAAAGAATTACGAAAAAAGTTAAATATTAGCCAAAAAGAACTAGCAGAAGAGCTTTCAAAGATTGAAGAATTAAATGTTCCTCAATCTACAATTTCTAGAATAGAAAGGGGAACAATTGATCCTCCATATACCAAATTCAAAAGAATTTTTGAATATTTAATTAGTAAACGTAAGGAAAAAGAAGAGTCAATTAAAATTGCCGAAGATTTTATGACCCAAAATATCAAATCCATAAATTCTAGCTCTACAATAAGAGAAGCAGTTAACTTAATGAATGAAAATGAAATCTCACAATTGCCTATAATAGAAAATAATCAGAATATTGGAAGTATAACATCAAAAAAAATACAAAAATACATCACAGATAATCCAAAAATTATCAATATGGATGTATCGCTAATAAAAGAATTACCATTTCCAGAAATTGATAAAAATTGGAATGTGAAGGATATATCTGATTTACTTCTAAAATATCCTGCTGTTTTGGTGAGAAAAAATAATGATTATATTGGAATAATCACTGATTCAGATCTTCTTAGATTACCTAATAAAAAATAAGAAAATTTCGAAAATCTATCAATTTTCCAAGGTAAAAGCTATATATTTGTAAATTGATATTACTTAATACAAAAAAGAATAATTTTTTTATGCAATATTGATTTTTAAAGATTAGATTTGACGATTGAAAAAATCCTTCAAAGGATTGATGGTTTATTAAAGAAGGCTAATTATGAAACATTAGCACTGGGAAATTTTGCTATTAATAAATGTAAATTCTGTTTTGATCTTTTAGTTAAAAAGGAAGATTTGGTCTTTAGTGTTAAAATCTTTCCCAATATAGATAACTTAAACCAAAGCGTTATTCATGATATTAAATCTTTATCCTTAATCCTTAAATCAAAGCCCTTATTAATTGGAATCAGAAATCGGTATCAAAAATTAGAAGACAATACAATTTATGTAAGAGAAGGCTTACCCTTTATAACACTTAATACATTTGAGAATATACTCAATGAACAGTACCCTCATATCTTAGCAAGAAGAGGTGGTGGAGTAGTATTTTTAGATGGTACATTAATGAAAATTTTAAGAGAGAAACATTTAATAACACGAAAAGAACTTTCAGAAATCTTAGGAGTGACCAAGCGAACTATTTCTTCATATGAAAATGAATCTATGCGACCTTCCGAGAAAATTGCTGAAAAAATATTAGAAATCTTAGAAAATAATAATCTCTTTAAGAAAATGAATCTTTTTGAATGGACTATTAAAGATAATATAGATGAAAAAGGAGTCTTAGAAGAAAAAGAATTAAGCCAATTTGAATCGCATGTTCAAGATATAATAAAAGATATTGGGCTTTCTTCTTATTGGTATAAAAAAGGATCTATTCCTTTCAAATTATCTTTATACTCTCAATCAGATAAAATAAGGTTAGATGACTTTTATCCTCTATTTTCTGGTATATCTGAAGAACAGGGAAAAATTAATCAAATGAGCTTTCAATGCTTGAAGTTGTTTACAGATTTATTCCATAAAAATTCACTTTTCATAATTGATAATGATATTAAAATTCCTGAGCCGTTTAAAAATGCAAATATCCCTATAGTTAAAATTAAAAATTTAGAAAAAGTTGATGACGAGGAAGAATTCGTTGAACTCATTCAAGAATCTTGAGGATGAAATAGAACTAATATGTGGGATAGACGAGGCTGGTAGAATTTAATTCGCTTCGAATTATATGTTAAAAGGCTCTGTCTTAGGCCCTATGGTTTTATGTGGAATTTGTTTCAATAAATCAAAAATAAACTTATTATCTGAAATAGGTGTTAAAGACTCAAAAAAATTATCTCCTATAAGGAGGAATAAATTAGCTAATCTCTTGAAAAATTACTGCCACTCATATAAAATCGTTATAATTAGTCCTCAGGAGATTGATGAGAGAGAAAGTAAAAAAATTACATTGAATCGACTTGAAGAATTAAAAATGGCAGAGATTATCAACACACTGAAACCAGATGTCATTTTTATAGATGCTGTGGATGTAAATGAAGAAAGATTTGGACATTCTATAAAAAAATTATTGAATTATATTCCTAAAAAAATAATTTCTGAACATAAGGCTGATGACATATATCCAATAGTTTCAGCAGGTTCTATTATGGCTAAAGTTAAAAGAGATTCTCTAATTGAAGAACTTCATAAAAAATATGGAAATTTTGGTTCAGGATACCCTTCTGATATTAGAACAATTGAATTTCTTAGAAATTATGTAAAAAATAATAAGAAACCACCTAAAATCGCAAGGAAATCATGGAATACAACTAAAAGAATAATAAATGAAGAGTTATCTACAAAAAAAATAACTGATTTTCTTAATTAATAACTTTTTTAACTATTAATACAATATGATTAGCAGCATATTTATAGATCTTTATACTTTCTAAGATCTTATATCCCGCTTTTTCTATTATCTCTTTCTCTTTTGCATAAGTAAGTTCAGATTTTTGAATACTGTCAATTGACTGAGACTTAATCAAAAGAATTAAAATTCCCTCATCCTTTAAATAATAATTGCAATTTTCTAACGCAATCTCAGCTTGCCGTGGCTGTGCAACATCTTGATAAATTAAATCTACATAAGTAAAAACGTATTTAGCATATTTATCTGGAAAGCGCGCATCTCCCAATATTGGAATAATATTTGTCCTATTTGAGATATTTTGGATTAATTGTCTCATACTTCTTTCAGCAAACTCTACACCATAAATAATTCCAGAATTTATAATATCAGAAAGGTGAGAAATGGTGGTGCCTGAAGATGCTCCTAAATACAAGCATTTTAAATTTTCTGATAAAAAGCTTGTGATAGGGTTTGCTAGAATTAATGCTGCTAATTTACTTCTAAATGGATCCCATTCTCGATATTCTATACCCTTGTAAGTAATTAATTTCTCTCCAGATATTCTTTTTCCTACATCTAAATTTTTTGTATAGAGTTTTAATCTTTCTTGAGGTCCTGAAATAAACACATTGTGAAATTTAGGATGTTTTCTAATCTCCATTTTATACATTTTTTAACAGTTTTATCATATTATCTTTTTTTCTTTGATTTCTTTTTTATACTCTTTACTGGTGGCGCTTTTTTAGGAGGATTTGGATATTTAATTTCAATTTCTTTGATTTTTTCTTCAATTCCTTGCGATAATTTATCACCTAAGAATTCACCTCCGAAATGATCTAATTTAGCAGCAACACCAATTTTCCCTGCAACAACTCTAGCAATCTTACCTCTAGTCCATGGTTTCGCCGATCTGATTTGGTTCCATTGAAATATTAAACCATGTTTCGGTCTTTTTTCACCTGTTTTAAGAAATCGATATAAAGCCTTTTCCGCGCCTAATAATTGAATTCTCGATGCTGGCATATAAGCTAATTTTTGTAAACTACCTGCCTTCGCTATTAATTTTGCTCCAATCAAGGAACCAATTAAAGAGTTAATATTAGGAGCGAATTTTTCTAATATTTCTTCTAAATACTTCTCTAATTGTAAGCGATAATTATCTAATGAAATAATTTGATCTGCATAATTTTGTATCATAGAGAGATCAAAATTTGCACCCATTGATTCTAAAGCGTATTGCTCCAAAGCTTTAATTTTCCTTTCTTTTAAATCTACCTTATTTTTAATATTTTCATATGTAAAATTTTCTCTAGATCCTAAATTTGTAATCAAATTTGCCAAAGTAATATTATCTTCAATAATTTTATCAGTTAATTCAGGAAAATGTAATCCATACCATTCCCTAAGATGACTTGAAAAGAGACTTATTGATTTTTTAATCACATCTAAAACCGTAATAATATGAGTAATTATATTATCTAAATGCCCGCTTGCCTCACTAACTTTTCTTCTTGTTAATTTATCGCTTATATCTTTATATTGTGTAAGGATCTCTTCACTTGTTTTATTTATTCCAACTTTCTTTAAGTGGTCTTCTAGACTTAAACGAAAAGCTTTGAGTTCTAACGATTTACTTTCGAAAAAAGTTTTATATCCTAATTTTTCTGAGGTAAGTGATTCTAATTTTATATTATCAAATATAAATTCATTAAAACCAGAATTTTTCAAATCTAATAAAAAGTCCTCAAATACTTTTTGAATAATATCACTATCTAATGCATTATAAAATTCAATAATTTTCTCATAATCATCATCAAAATCAATGAAATTTAAGATGTTCCCAGACTCATCAAATGCAAAAATTCCAATTAAAGTATCTGCTATGTACGACTTCATTTTGGTTGGTCAATTTATACTTATTTTTCCTTCATTAATAATTATTATAAAACTATAATCATTATTGTCTTTTAAAAAATGCTAGAAGTAAATCTTTCTGGTTTAAAATTAAAATCTCCTATTATTTTAGCTTCAGGTATTTTAGGAGTTTCTTTTTCTTCAATGAAAAGAGTTATTGATGCGGGAGCTGGTGCCGTTACTACGAAATCTATCGGACCAAAACCAAGGAAGGGATACAAAAATCCATCGATAATTGAGATATCTCCTGGAACTTTTATGAATAGTATTGGTCTTGGTAATCCTGGAATAAGTGAATTTATCTCAGAAATAAAAGAAATAAAAAAACATAACATTCCATTAATCGTGAGTGTTTTTGGAGATACTAATGAGGTTTATCTAGATATAGCAATAAAAGCAGAAAATACAGGAGCCGATGCGATTGAGATTAATATCTCTTGCCCCCATGCGGAAGTATCCTCTATAGGAACTGATAAAGATCTAACGTATGAAATTGTAAAATTTCTAAAAGCAAAACTTTCAATCCCTCTTTTTGTAAAGTTAAATCCTAATGTAACAGATATCGGTGAAATTGCTTTAGCTGCCCAGAAAGGTGGTGCTAACGGAGTTGTTGCAATAAATACGTTTTCAGCATTGAAAATCGATGTGAATACCAAAAGACCAATCTTATCACATGGAAGTGGTGGGCTTTCCGGGAAAGCAATTCATCCTATAGCTGTAAAAAAAGTATTTGATTTATATAAAGTTTTAAAAATTCCAATAATTGGATGTGGAGGTATAGATTCTTGGCAAGATGTAATAGAATTCTTTTTAGCTGGAGCTTCAGCAGTACAAATCGGGACAGCTCTATATAAAGGAACCGAAATTATCAAAGAAATTAATGATGAAATAACTCAATATCTAAAAAATAATGAATACACATCTATTAATGACATAAAAGGATTAGCCCATCAATTTAAGACTCAAGAGGTGCCTGATTTTAACTGAAAATATAATACACACAGTAAAGGTTCAAAATATTATTGAGGAATGTAAAGATGTTAAAACCTTAGTTTTTAACATGAAAAATAGCAAAAATGAAAACTACATCACACCGAAACCGGGGCAATTTGTTATGATATGGGTACCTGGTATAGATGAAATTCCAATGTCCATATCTGGGTGTGATAATAATGGTAATTGGGCAATTACAGTAAAAAATGTTGGAGAATGCACAAATGCTATGTGTAAATTAAACATTGGAGATTATATTGGGGTAAGAGGTCCTTTAGGTAATCACTTTAAACTTCCAACTAATAACTCAAAAAAAATTTTCATAATTGGTGGCGGTATTGGAATGGCTCCACTAAAATTCCTATCAACAAAACTCACAGAGATGAAAATAAAACATACACTCGTAGAAGGAGCTAAAGATAAAAACGATCTAATGTTTATGGAGTATTTTCAAATATCTACATCAGATTATTCTGAAGTTGATTATTGTACAGATAATGGAAGTCATGGTACCAAGGGTGTTGCATCTTATGTTTTCAAAGAAATTGTAGAGAAATTAACTGAAAAAAATCTTCCAAATCTAATTGTTTATTCCTGTGGTCCAGAAATCATGTTGTATAAATTATTTCAAATATGTCAAGAGTACAACATTGAATATTATGCTAGTCTTGAAAGAATCATGAGGTGTGGATGCGGATTATGTGGGCTATGCACATTAGATCCATTGGGATTACTCGTATGTAAAGATGGACCGATTTTTAATTCAAAAACTCTAAAGAAAATCCAAGATTTTGGAAAATACCAAAGAGATTTCACTGGAAAAAAAATCGGTATTGAGTGAATTTGCATATGAGTTAAAGGGCTTAAATCAAAAAATATTAACTTAATGTCTATATATATTACTTGAGAAAAATAAGATCTTCACAGTAAAACAAATTATTTTCTAGCTTAAAATATAATGGGTTCTTTAGAATCTGATAATCCTGAAAAAATTAAAAGAATTTCAAGAGAAATAATAGCTTATTTAATAAATAATCCCGAAACACCCCGTGAAAAAATAACAAATATTAAAGGAAAAATAAGTAAAAAATATAAATATAATAAAGTAATAAAAAATGCTACTATCTTAGATTATGCATCATCAAAAGAAAAAAATAAAATAACTCAGATTCTGAAAAGAAGAAAAACCAGAACTTTATCTGGAGTATCTGTCATAGCTATTATGACTGAACCTCTTCCATGTCCTGGAACATGTATATATTGTCCTGGACAAGATTCTCAACCAGGGGAAAAAGTTGCTCAATCTTATACTGGTCGAGAACCCGCTGCCATGAGATCTATTCATAATAATTACAATCCTTACTTACAAGTCCAAAGCAGAATTAATGATTTAGAAGCAATAGGGCATACAATTGATAAAATTGAACTAATTATAATGGGGGGTACATTCTTATCAACTGATCCAGAGTATCAAACAGAATTCATTAAAGGAGCTTTAGAGGGAATAATAGAACAGGAAACAAGCAGTTTAGAAGAAGCCAAGAAACTCGCTGAGTGCTCCAAAAGACGTGTTATAGGGATAACTATAGAAACAAGACCGGATTACTGTAAAGAAAAAGATGTAGATCGAATGTTAAATTATGGAACGACTCGCGTTGAAATTGGAATACAAACGGTCTATGATGATATATTTAAACTCGTAAAGAGAGGGCATACTACTTTAGATAGCATAGAGGCCATAAGAATTGCTAAGGACGCTGGTTTAAAAATAAATGCCCATATTATGCCCAATCTCCCAGGTTCTGATTATTCAAAAGACATAGAACTTTTTGATGAGTTGTTTTCCAACTCAGATTACCGCCCTGATATGCTAAAAATATATCCTACACTTGTAATCAACGGTACTGAATTATATAATTGGTGGAAGAAAGGGAAGTATTCCCCTTATTCAGATGAGGAATTAATTGATTTAATCGCAACAGTTAAAAAGATGCTTCCGCCCTATGTACGAATTCAAAGAATAATGAGAGATATCCCTGCCAACCTAATCGAAGCGGGATGTAGAAATAGCAATTTAAGACAATTGGTTCAAGAAAAATTAAAAGAAATAAATGAAACTTGTAAATGCATTAGATGTAGAGAGTATGGGATCAGGAAAAGAAAAGAAATTATCGATGAAAACTCTTTCGATGATATTAAGTTGTATAGACTAAATTATGAAGCATCCTATGGTAATGAGGTTTTTCTATCTTTTGAGAATAAAGTAGAAGATTATTTAGCGGGATATCTTCGTTTAAGACAACCATCTGAATATGCTCATAGACCAGAATTAAATAATGGGAAAACAACGATAGTAAGAGAAATTAAAGTAGTTGGTGAACTTGTTCCAACAGATTCGAAACCTAACTATTACACTCAAATTCAACATCGAGGATTTGGAAAATTGTTGATGGAAAATGCTGAAAAGATATCGTCTGAAGATTTTAATGCAGAAAAATTAGCTGTTATCAGTGGTTTCGGAGCTAGAGATTTTTTCAGAAATTTGGGATATAAACTAGATGGTGTTTATGTTTCTAAGTTTCTATAACAAACTTTTTATTAATTATACAATCTTCTTGGCAGAATCGTATTTTCTTAAAATAAAAACAGTTAATTCTCATAACTTATATTTGAAAAACTTTTTTTTTTAATAATTTTAAATAGATGAAATATTACTATATTTATGTCAAAAATGTGTGAGTAATGAATTAAAATGGTTTCTGAAAAGCCTTTAACAAAAAAAAAAATAGCTCAACAAACAATTTCTCTTTCACCAGCACTTAAAGATAGAATCGAGAAATATGTAAAAGAAAATAATGAAAAAAATCCTGAGGATGAAAGGTTTAGGAGTGTTTCCTCTTTTTATAATTATGTGATGACGCTTTCAATGGATAGTCTTGAAAAAGGAAAGAACCTTGATGACTTAAAATCTTTTGTAGATGCTGAAATTAAAGGCTTCTTCGATAAAATTACTTTTAACGCTTTAATTCCTTATTATGAAACTGCTATAAGAACCAATCGTTATACACATCTTTTTTTTGAAAAAAATACCTTTTTTTACTTAACTCTAAGAAGACTTTATTTGGCTCGAATGGACCCTTACGATAATATTAGCATTAAGACCATATTCAATAGAGTCAGAAACTTTTTATTTTCAAATAATCTTACTAGGGAAGTTAATTTGGACCTTTTTACTGGAAAGACTGGAAAAGATTTATCTGGAGTATTTGAATATGCTGGAATATACAAAAATTTAACTTTTGAAAATTGTAAATATAATGCTGCACTTTTCGGATTGTTAGGTGTGAAAATAACTAACTTTTTGTATTCAGATAAAGATGATTACTTCAGGTTCGATTTAAAAACTACAGACTTATTTTATAGAAAAGATTTAGCAAAGAAAGAGAGAATAAAACTAATCAACCATAATCTCTCTTATTTTATCAATTATCTTAGGATTATTGATGATAAAGCCTATTATTTTTGGATGAAATTAGCTGATGATAAACGGGTTATTATCACATTCAATAATGAAGAAACTAAAAATGATTGGATAAATTTAATACAAAGCGAAATCGAAAAATTTGGAGATAAAGAGGATTATCCTCTTAATATGTTAAAATTCTTTGAAAAATTACATTGGATTGAAATTGAAAGTGAAAAGGATCTAATCTTTCACTTTAGATTATCTAAAACCAAATACCAAAATGAAAGAGAATTTTTAATAGAGACTCTTTCAAAAAAATCTAAAATCTCACAAACAAATGGGAAATACCAAGTTAAAAAGCATAATGATTATTGAATTTTAATATCGAATTAAAAAAAAAAAAGAAAAGACCTCGTCCTCTTTACTCCCCAAATTTCCCCTTTTCTTGTCTTTATGGCGGGACCCCTGCAAATCCCCTTGATCTTTATCGCTAATAATTGCCCAAATATAATTTTTCAAGAGCATTTAAAAACGTTACTAATAGGTGTTTGTTTCAATGATCATAATATTAGATAACTCCAATAAGAAAACATGAAAAGTAAAAGAATAAAAGCTTATAATTAGAAAGAAATGTATCTTAAAAAAAATTAATATACTTACAAATTTTCATTTAAAATATATAAAAACTTATTTAATATGACTTTTCATCTAATATAAATTTAAAAATTAGAGAATATATAAAACATATTATGACCTCAAAAAAATATCTTTCAAACAAGAAAACTGCCCAACAAACAATTTCCATTTCTCCAGCTCTTAAAGATTGGATAAAAAGGTATGTAAATGTAAATCACAGAGAGAATCCTAATGATGAGAGATTTAAGAGTATAAGTTCGTTCATTACTTATATTTTGGATAATATTATGAAACTTTTTAAAGAAGGCAAAACCATTGATGATTTTAAGAGAGTAGAAGATCAAGTTTATAAAGATTTTTTTGATAAATTTACGTTTAAAGCCACAATTCCCCTTTATGATATGGTAGCAGAGAGCAATAGATATGTTCCAATTTCTTTTGATTTCATTACACGATTTATTATAGCTGTTTATCATTTTTATCGTAGTATTTATTTAAAGGAAAGAGGCCATGAAGGGTGGAAACTATTATTCGAACGCTTTAAAAATCGAGTATATCCTTCCAATATCGTAAAAGAATTGAGACTTGATATTTTTACTGATAAAAATAAAAAGTATGGAACAGCTACTTTGGAATTTGTTGGTAAGCAGAGAAATTTACATTTCGAAAATTGTAAATTTTTTGCTGCTATATGTGGCATTCTAGGGGTAAAGGTCACTGATTTTATTTATTCTCCTAAAGATTTTTACTGTAGACTTGATTTATTAGAAACTCCTCTCGTGTTCAGAGAAGAATTAGCTAAGAAAGAAAGAATAAAACTCTTAAAAGAAAACGTAGATTATATTATAAACTATAATAGAATGCTCGATGATAAAGATAAGTATTTATGGATGAATTTAGCAGAAGATAATAATTTATTTATAAGTTTTAAGAATAAAATAGTTTTTAATAAATGGATTAAAACCATCGAGGAAGATTTGCGAAAATTTGGTACACAAGAAGATTTTCTTAGTAAAATATTACAATTCTTTAATAAACTCCATTGGATTAGAATTGAAAATATAAAAGATCTCTCCTTTCGAATTGAACAATCTCTCGAAAACAATGATGTACAAAAACATTTTTTAATAGAATATCTTTCACAGCATTCAGAAGTTTCTCAAAATAATGAGATATATCATTTAAAATAGTTTAATTTTATCCACCAATTAATTTTAATGGTTCGAGTTTCAGGATATAGTGCTAGATTTGTAGATCTCCCAAAAGCAGTTTAAGATGATATAATTTGAAGACATTGTTATTCAAAAGTATAAAACGAATTATAAATTACTAATTGCTGTTAACTATTTAAAATAACCTAGATTAAATATCTCAAAGCTTTTTTGAAAATAACTATAAGATTTATTACTTAACTTATTATTGTATTTGACTAAAATTTAAAAAGAAGTCTCGATTGAGTATGGAAGAATTTGATTATGAAAAACTAGGTCTTAAGTGTGGTTTAGAAATTCATCAACAATTAAATACGAAAAAAAAATTATTCTGTAGATGCCCTGCTAAACTTCAAGGAACTAGACAACCTGAATTTATTCTATCACGCAAAATGAGGCCTGTATTAGGTGAAATGGGTACTTATGATAAAGCAATGCTTACTGAATATGAAAAAGGAATGGGAATTGTATATGAAGGTTATAACGATGTAGTATGTACTTATGAACTCGATGATACACCCCCATTTTCATGTAATATCGAAGCAAGAAAGGTTGCTCTCCAAATTGCTTTGCTTCTAAATGCAAATATTATTGAAGAAATGCATGTTTGCAGAAAGAATTACCTTGATGGAAGCGTGCCAAGTGGATTCCAAAGGACTATGATTTTGGGAACTGACGGCTATATAACTTTAGAAAGTGGTAAAAAAATCCGGATAGAAATTCTAAGTTTGGAAGAAGAAGCAGCGAGAAAAATTAAAACTGAAAATAAAACGAATTTTTTTCGATTAGATCGATTAGGAATTCCATTGGTAGAAGTAACAACCAAACCTGATATAAATACTCCATATGAATGTCGAGAGTGTGCTGAAAGAATAGGATTGCTATTATGGTCAACAAATGTAAAGAAAGTTCTTGGATCAATTAGACAAGATGTTAATGTCAGTATTGAAGCAGGAACCAGAATTGAAATAAAAGGAGTTCAGAAATTAGGATGGATTCCTCTTTTAATCAATCATGAAATTTCACGACAATTAAAACTTCTTGAAATAAAAGAAGAACTTGAAAATAGAAAGTTAAAAGAAAATGATATTCCAAATAGCCCGATAGATTTAACTGGCACCCTGACTAAAACTAAATCCAGTTTTATAGCTAAGGGCATTAAATCGGGGAAACTATTATACGGGATTAATTTTAGTGGATTTAAAGGTATATTTGGTAAAGAGTTAATGGAAGATTATAGGTTTGGTACTGAAGTTAGTATTAAAGTAAAATTGATCTCTGGTTTAAGAGGAATAATTCATTCTGATGAAACCTTAAGCAAATATAATTTTTCAAATGAAGACGTTAAGAAAATTAAAGAGAAATTAGGTTCTAAAGAAAATGATAGTTTTATTTTGCTATTAGGCTCTAAGAAAGAATTAAAAAAAGCAATTGATGTTATCATCAATCGAGTAAAGTTTGCTTTTAATGGTGTTCCTCCTGAGACTAGAAAGGCTCTTGAAAATGGAAACACTGAATTTTTAAGAGAACTTCATGGGGGCGCAAGATTATATCCTGACACAGATACAGAAGCTATCTTCAATACTGAAGAAGAAATAAATGCAACAAGAAAAAATCTCCCAGAATATCCATGGATAATTATAGAACAATATTCTAAAAAATATGAAGTTGAAGAAAGATTGATAAAAGACCTAATTTTTACAGGAAAACTCAAGTTGTTTGATGATCTAATAAAAATATATCCTGATAATCCCTCATTAATCTTTACAACTCTATTAGAAACAACTATTGCCCTTAGAAGAGATGGGAAAACCATTGAAAATATTACTGACCTTGATTTTATTAAAATTTTTACTCTTTTAAAGAAAAAAGAAATTAGTAAAGAAGCAATCGAAGAATTAATGAGCCTCAAAGCTAATACTCCAGAGCTTTCTATTGATAAGATTAAGAAGAAATTAAAAATTGAGAGTATTTCAATTGATGATCTCAAACAAATAATAGAGGAGATTATAAAAAATAACTTTAATCTAATAAAAGAAAAAGAATTGAGAGCAAAAGGGCCATTGATGGGAGAAGTTATGAAAAAAGTTAGAGGAAAAATTGATGGTGCCATTGTATCCAAAGAACTAGCTAATATTTTAAAAGAAAAAATAAAGGGGTTGAAATAAATGAGTGAAAATTTAAAAGGCTATAAAGGAGAAGGAAAGAAGCTATTAGAAAAAAATAAGGTCGGAATTTGGGATATTGTTCATATTAAAACAGGAAAAACTCAATATGAAGGAATTATTTTACCAAGAATTGAACACTCAGCTCCAAATTTCATAAACATAAAATTGGAAAATAATTACAATATTGGAGTAAAGGTTTCTGAAATACAGGAAATTAAAAAGATTGGAAAACGAGAAGCTTCTTATAAAATACCTCAAAAAAAATTTCCATACAATCAAGATCTCCCTAATATAAAGTTATTGGGAACTGGTGGAACTATTGCATCAAGATTGGATTATACTACAGGCGCAGTGATTCCTTCCTTCACTCCTGGAGAATTATATAGTGCTGTTCCAGAATTGGCAGAAATATGTAATCTTGATTGTGAAATTGTTTTTGAAATTCTTTCTGAAAATATGAAACCTGAATATTGGCAACAATTAGCAGAAAAAGTTAAAGAAGCAGCAAATTCAGGAATCAATGGGATTATGATTGGTCATGGAACTGATACAATGTCATTTACCAGTGCAGCTCTCTCATTCATGCTAAAGGATCTATCAATTCCTGTAGTCCTAGTTGGTAGTCAGAGGAGCTCCGATAGACCGTCTTCGGATGCAGCCTTAAACTTAATTAATGCTGCGGTTGTAGCAAATTCAAATATCGCTGAGGTCTTAGTTTGTATGCTCGGATCTTCATCTCATGATTATGGATTAATCCACAGAGGTACGTTAGTAAGAAAAATGCATTCATCTGTTAGGAATACCTTTAGAACTATAAATAACATACCACTGGGCATGGTTCAAAATAGAAAAATTAAAATGTTCACTAAAGACTATAAGAAAAAATCAAAATTAGAAACAAAAGCTCTAACTAAATTCGAAAAAAAAATTGCACTTGTATATTCTTACCCCGGAACTGATAATGAGCAAATTAATTTTTACATTGATAATAGTTATAAGGGAATTGTATTTGCTGGAACTGGATTAGGACATGTGTCCACTACTATTTATGATTCAATAGAAAGAGCTATTCAAGAAGGATTAACCATTCTCATGACCACGCAAACACTCCATGGATATGTTGGGATGAATGTCTATTCAACTGGAAGAGAATTATTAAATAGGGGGATTATCCCTGGACAAAATCTATTGCCAGAAGTCGCCTATGTAAAACTTGGTTGGGTACTAGGACAAACTACGAATCCTGAAGAAATTAAAGCCTTATTATTAGAGAATATTGCAGGTGAGTTTTTAGAACGAGAAATACCTATAGCTTTCAATTATAATATTGATGAATTACTAAAAAAGAACAAGCTCTAGACTACTTAAATTGTATCTTATTTTGGTAAGAAACTTTATTTTTCAATTAAACTTTAAATTTTCAGTGAAAATAATAAAAATTTTAAAGTTTGCATAATTAAAGTTCATATTCAGACAATATCGTGAAGTAAATGGGAAAACGAATTTTAGCTCAAAGAAAAGGTAGAGGCGTCCTTGGGTTTAGATCTCCCAGCCATCGGCATGCCGGTAGAGTAAAATATAGAAGTTTTAAGAAGAATGAGAAGCTATTTACGTTTAAAGTACTAGATCTCATCCATTCTCCCGGAAGAGGAGCCCCTGTTGCTCGCATACAATATGAAGATACAAAAGAAAAAGCTTTATGGTTGCCTCCAGAAGGAATTTTTGTAGGACAAGAGTTTATACAATCTAAAACGGGTTACGGTCAATCAGTAGAGGTTGGAAATGTCTTACCGCTTAAAAAAATGCCGTTAGGGACATTAGTATTTAACATCGAGGCCACTCCGCAGGACGGAGGCAAATTCGCGAGAGCGTCTGGTGTTGCTGCAATTGTTAGAAACAGGTCTGGAAATAAAGTCGAAGTTCTCTTTCGTTCAAAGAAAACTAAATGGATACACGAGAAATGCCTAGCAACTATTGGTGTAGTTGCCGGTGGAGGTCGTACAGATAAACCTTTTCTTAAAGCTGGAAATAAGTTCCATTATGTAAAATCTAAAGCTAAAAAATGGCCTGTGGTAAGAGGAGTCGCTATGAACGCGGTGTCTCATCCATACGGTGGCGGCGCAAAGCAATCTCCTCATAAATCTACGACAACAAGTAGAAATGCTCCTCCAGGTAGGAAAGTTGGGCAAATAGCTGCTCGTAGAACGGGACATCAAAATTAAATCTACAATACTTCAATTTCTTTTTTAAAAATAGATTAAAATAAAAAAAAGTTAGATTTAATTATTAAAACTTAATAAATCTTTTCAATGGCTCAAAAGAATAATTAATTGCTCTTCTTTATTTAAAGAGATTAAGAAATTGCGCCCCCTCAACCCTTAACTAGAAAAAAAAGAAATAGAAAAGAAAAATCTAGCTTAATGTAGATTAACGTTAAAATTAAATGTTATATTTTGTAAAAACTCCTTATACCGAGAACGAAGCGTCACTTCAGTGACTCCAATGACTTTTGAAATGTCTTTTTGGCTTACTTTATGATTCTTCAGCTTCGATACTAAATATATCGCTCCTGCACATAACCCTTTTGGATCCTTACCGCAAATCGATGTTTTCTCAATGAAATTCTTTAATACTTTTATCGCCTCTTTCTCCACATTAATATCTAAACTTAAGTCAGCACAATAGCGTGGTATAAGGGATACAGGATCAATATGGGGTGATTTTAAATTCAATTCTCTTACTAAGATCTTATAGCATTTTTTTACAATATTATCATTTATTGACGCTTCATCTAAGATTTCTTGAAGAGTAATAGGAACTCTCTCCTGCTTACATACATAATACGCACAAGCAGCAATCATACCATTTATAGATCTGCCCCTTAAGAGATTTCTTTTAAAGACTTCTTTATAAAGCCGAACAGCTGATTTCTTTACTCTCTCTGGAAAATTTAAATTACCACCGATCCTCTTTAATTCCGTAATGGCAATTAACATATTTCTCTTTTCCCAGGATAAATGAGTATTCCATTTTGCTGCCCTCCTTAAATCGGGATTTTTAATTTTCGTCCTATCAATAATAGTACTCAAACCTATATCAGGCATCAAAATTGAAATTGGACATCCGGTTTGTTCTTTTTTATCCTTCTCTTGCTTCGAATAAGCCCTTATACCACTGTGAGTGATATCAACTGCCTTTTCAGATACAACTAAACCACAATGCTGACAAACAATCTCCCCTCTTTGATGGATATCGATAGTGGTTCCCCCACATTCAGGACAGAAACCACCAGTTTGAAGTGTTATTTCAACAACCATAAGTTTTAACCCTAATTATTAGTTTTTTTATCGATTTTTATGATAATTAGTATTTTTGAACACACAATAAATACAAAAAAACCTCTTTTTTACAACAAACCCTTTTTTTGTATATAATAACAGATCACTTTCAAGTATTTAAATGTTTTCGTTATAACAAATCCTTTATATATGCATTGCTTATTTATACACAAAAAAATTTGTTAGTAAAAACTATTAATATGATATTATAAAATATGTATAATATCCACAATATACCTTTTTTGTTATAAAATCTATTAATGATTTCTATGGAATTACTAAATTTGTCGGAAAAATTGGTTATAATAAGTATAAATCAATTTCTTTTAGCATAAAAAAGGATTGAAATTAATTATAACTAATTGCATTTTTCATTAAACTATATCATTACTTATGTTTTCACATTATTCATAATTATCAATGCATAGGGTATTATAAAATTCAATTTATCGTTTTGTACACACAAAATTCCGTTTTCATACAAGTAAAAAAAATAAAAAAAACGTTAAATAATAGTTCTTTTATTATGTTTTCAAGCCAAAATTAGTTTGGAATTAGTGGTAAAAAAATAAGTAATCCTAATAAAACTGAGGAAAAACAGGATAAAAAAGATTCAGAGGAATCTTCTATAATCAATAATGGTAATTCTATTAAAAAAACAGATGAAATGAAGAAATACGAGGAAATCACCGGTAGATATGCAATTTGGCGGGGAGTCATAACCGAGGGTTTTAGAAAGTGGCAAAGAGGGGAGAAAGTCTATCACAGAGAAAAAGAACGAATTTCTTTGTATGTATCTGATGACACTAAATCAAAGTGGTTAAAATATACAAAGAATAATGGAGATCTTACCATCTCAAAGCTTATTCGAGAGGCAGTCTCATATTTTATAGAAAGTAAATCAATAGAAACTGGGTATAGCTTATCAAAATTAAATCCTCAAACAATTTCAAATATCTCTCATACATTAAAGGAGCCTTTAACTTCAATAAAGGGTTATTCACAGCTACTTCTTGAGAACTATAGAGAAAAATTGAATGATCAGGTTTTAGAGACAGTCAAAAATATTTTTGAACAGTCTATCCTACTTGAGAAGAAAATAATTAATATTTTAGATAACATAAAAGTAGAATCAGACTACGATGTGTTATTAATTGAGGATGATCTTGCAACCATTCGATTGATAACAAGTTATTTCGACAGTAAGGGATATGAATGTAAAGGTGTTGTAAGTGGTTCAAAAGGCTTGGAAGAATTAGGGAATACAATTCCAAAACTGATCTTGTTAGATATTATTTTGCCGGACCTAAGTGGATATGACATCTGTAAAACAATTAAGTCAGATAAAGAATGGTCACATATTCCTTTATTTTTCTTAACCGCCATAGCTGGGAGCGAGGTCGAAAAAAACTTACCAGATACGAAAGCAGATGGGTATATATTAAAACCGTTTAATTTTTCTGACTTTGAAGTAATTTTTGATATTTTAAAGAAAAGCTAAGAGCACAATTTTATACTTTAACTATTTCTTAAAAATTTGGACATAATCACAATAACACATTAGCTTTATAATAAAAAAGATTTATAAACGGATAAAAAATTACACAATATTGTATACTATCATTATTTGAAATCATTATTGAAGATAAATTTTGTATAATTGGAGATCAATGTTTACAAAATATTAGATATCTGATAAAAAAAAAAGAGGGATCAAAAAATTTCAAATAAAAACAATACAGCTAAAAAAAATAAGAAAGAAAAAGGAATTGAGAAGAGGAGCATGACAGATGAGGAGATCGCTAACCTCGATCTGAACAGTAAAGAATTTAAGGAATTAACGAAAAAATATGAAGAGGGAACTGATAAATATGCAATTTGGCGTGGATCTATTACAGAAGGATTTAAAAAGTGGTTAAAAGGGGAAAAAATATATGACAGAGATAAAGAAAGAATCTCATTATATGTTTCCGAAGAGACAAAACAGCAATGGCAAGATTTTAAAGAAAGAAAGGAATATTCGACTATCTCAGCTTTGATTCGAGAGAGTGTTGATTTTTATATTGAGCAAAAATCTGATCTACTTAGCGATAGATTACAAAGAATGGATGAAAAGACAATTTCTAATATTTCTCATGCTTTAAAGGAACCACTCACCACAATAAAGGGATTTAGTCAACTCCTTCTGGAAAATTACGCAGATGAGTTGAATGAAGATGTATTGGTTACAATTAAAAATATCTTTGATCAAAGTTTACTTCTTGAAAATAAAATCATTAACATTTTAGATAATATCGCTACTGAAGAACCTCATCCTCAGTATGATATACTTCTGATTGAAGACGATTTAGCAACTATACGTTTGCTTACGAGTTATTTCGAAAGTAAAGGCTATAAATGTAAGGGCGTCGTAAGTGGAACAAAAGGTATAGAAGAAATTAGGGGCGGGCTCCCTAAACTTATCCTATTAGATATCATCTTACCAGACATATCTGGCTATGAAATATGTAAAATGATTAAGGAGCATGAAAAATATCAGGAAATTCCTGTCTACTTATTAACTGCAATACCTGGGAGTGAGGTGGAAAAAAAAATGGTTGATATTAAAGCCGATGGATATATCTTGAAACCTTTCGATTTTTCAGATTTTGAAGTAGTCTTCCGATATTTATAATTTATTTTAAGACAAATGTGGGATTGTCCCTAATTAATTTTTTTTAAAAATAGCGGGCTATGAGGGAATCCCGTCAGCTGGGGTTTTTCCAGCTCATTTCGAACCCCCGACCCACCGGTTAAGAGCCGGTTGCGCTACCTGCCTGCGCCAATAGCCCCTAATTTAGTATTTTATATAATGTTTCTAAAAAGCGCAGACGGAGGGAATCCCGTCAGTTGAAGCATTTCCAACTGATCTCGAACCCCCGAGCGCTCGCGCGCACCGGCTAACTTGTTTAAATATTAAAAATCTCAAGGCCGGCGTCTTACCAGCTAGGCTACGTCTGCGTAATTAAAAATTTTATATTTTAATACTTATTTTACTTTGATGCTATAAATAGTTTATAATAAAGAAAATAAATTTTTTATTATTTTACATTTGTCCTTCTTAAGCTCTACCTCAACAATAAGTAAAATATAAATTTCATGCTACATTGACCATTAAAAGAGATGGTGAAGATATGAGTGGGGCAAAGGATTTTCGTTATTTAATACCAGAAAGTTTATTTAAAGAGATTACTCAAAAGGCGTCAGAAGAATATCCAAACATCATTCATGGGTGGCTCTTTGCCGAGAGAAAAGAGAATTTCGGAATCTGTACTAAATTCATAAAGAATCCCGATTTACGGAAAAATAAAGTTCATGTTAAACCACGAAGTTGGATGCGCTATAAAAAATCTAAAATCTATAATATGCGTAAATTCAAAGCTGAACTGGGGGTTGATATTGTCTATATGTGGCACTCTCATCCGTCGGGGAACGAGAAGCTTCACGCTATTGACAAGAGAATCTTGAAGTATTTATCAAATGGAGTTATGATAATCGTTATCCCTTCAGTTCCCAATAAAACACCAGAACAAAAAGCTCATCTAGTAGGCTGGTATTACGATAAAAGGTATACAAAGAAGCCAATCATCGAAAAAATGGTTTTTGAGATAATCTCGGAATAATTTATAATTATTTTCCTTTTTCTTCTTTTTTTTGAATTCTTTGAATTATACAATTAGTTCAAGTAAAATTTATAACCATCCTTAGAATTTTTAAGATATCGTTTTATTTACTAAAAAGAATTTTATGGAATTTAGGGACAAAAATATGAAAAAAGATGATTTTTCAACTCAAGAATTAGATAACCTGGAAAAAAGCAATCACCGTTATTTTCAAGTGGATCTTTTGAAAGCTGTGATGATTTTTTTGGTTATCTTTGATCATACTGTACCATGGGCTCTAAAAGATTACATGGGTGTTGCTTTATGGGAGAGAATCTCAATTCCCGTGTTTCTAGTAATTATGGGTTTTAATATGGGGCTTTCCTTTAAACAAACTGGTGAAACATCATTAAAAAAACTGTATTCATGGAACTATTTTAAAAAGAAGTTTTGGCGTTATATCTTTCCTTTTTTTGTATTATATCTTTTGTCTACGTTCATAGGATTAGCCATCAATGGTTTCGATCTTGATGCTCTTAATCAATACCAATACAGATTTGATTTTGCGCATCTCTTTATCGGCATATTACCATTCTACGGTCCAGGAAATTGGTTTTTGCCCGTTGTTTTCTGGTCGATTTTAATCGTGCCTTTATTATACAAAGGATTTTCTGGAAAACTAAAATGGAGAATTATTACTTTAACCCTATGCTACATTGTAGAATTATCAGTTCATCTAGCCATCTTATTTATTCTTATTCCTAATGTTGCATCCTATCCTGAGTTTATGTTTTATTTCCGATTTACCTATACTACACCCCTCTTCTTGTTATCTGCTATTGGATTAGGATTGTGGTTTTCAAAGAATCATAATATCTTCGCTAAAAAAAATATATTTATATGGATTCTCTTTCCTTTAAGCTTAGTATATCTCATCGCATTTCAGTTCTTTGATTTCTTTTTTGGCTTTGAGTTCGGGGATTACCATTTACTTGTTTTTCCCTATTCTGCGTTCTTAGTTTTAATCGCACTAAAATTAATTCCAAAAAAAGTCAATAATAATAATTTATTCATTAAGGGAATTAGAATAATTAGTAAATCGACATATCATATCCTATTGACACAGATATTATATTTCGCAATTGCGATAAGTATATGGGGGGATCATTATGGTGCAAGTATTTTTGGAATTGATATTGGGTACGATCCACTTGTGGTTTTTCTTTATCTCTTAATAAATTGGGTGATATGCATTCCAATTGGCGCTATATGGTGGTACGGAGAAACTAGGGTGCGAGAATATCGACGCTTAAGGAAAATCTTAAAATCAAATAATAAAAAAAAAAGAATTTGAAAATTTATAACCAAATTATTTTTCTATTTTTGCTTTCTAATTTAAAAGCCTAGATTTTATAATAAAATATTAAAATTTTGAATTGTTATATTGAAATTGTATCATATCAAATCAAAGTTAAGCAATCGTTGCATAGCCTGGTAATGCGCCGGTCTGCTAAACCGGTGTCCAACGGACTCGTGGGTTCGAATCCCACCGATTGCGCTTAGTTTTGGGCCAGTGGTCTAGACTGGTATGACGTCTCGCTTACACCGAGAAAATCGGGAGTTCAAGTCTCTCCTGGCCCACCATTTATTTTTTCTGAATAAACAATTTTTTTATTTTATCGGGTCTTACAGCGCTTAATTTGCAATTTCTAAGCTCATTACCAATATGAGCAATGATTCCAGGGGCATTAGATCCCTCTTTTAATAAAATAAGATTTTCTAAAAAACCAAATCTTTTTACCGTAATAATATCTCGAAAATGACCTTTCTTAGTAATTATTTTCTTAAATTGACCTTTAGTTTCTCCACTTAAAAATACTCCTTCGAGATTTTCTTTTAAGACTTTCATATAGAAATCTAAAGTTTTTGGTGCTAACTCTCCTAATAATTTATTGTTAACGGAATCTACTTCAGTGATTTTAACATATACTGGAAAATGATCAATAAAATCATAAGCTTCAACAATTTCTTTTAAAGATCTCTCATTTCCCTTACATAATTGCTCTCTTAATGTGTGTAAGTTTACAAGAACATCTACACGTGGATTTAAAATCGCACAATCTACAAACAGACCGAATCCAACTTTCCCTACATCTACAAGGTTACCCCTGTGTACCTTCCCAACGGTTATATCTTTAAAATCTTGAATACTTCCAATCTCTTTTTTTAAAATGTTAAGTATGAATTGTTCTTCTGACCCACTTATAGTAATCTCAAATCTGTTATCAAATTTCCTTAGCTTTTTTATCTGGATAGAAGTATCAGTAAATCCTTTAACACGCTCCTTTAAATATTTAAGATATCTAAGGTAAATATCTTCTTTCTTTCCTCGATCTGAAACATTATAGATTTTATCAAATAAAACTAAATTTTGTACCATGAAATAAAACTCAAGTGCTATTATCGATAAGCTATTAAATATTTTAATCTCTTTAATGTAAAATACTTTCCTTAAATTTTGAAATGTAGAAACGATCCATCTAAAAAGATTTAAATTCTAAAATTTTTATCTTTCTCTCAATAAAATTAAAACAGATTTATGCGAAAGATGGAGAATTATGGAAGAACAAAGATTTAATGATTTAGTTGAGGCACTAAATGAGTATGAAGGAGTGGAGGAAGTTTTTCTACTAAATAATGAAGGAGATATCGTTTTTAAATCGGGGGATTTTCCTTTATCAAATGAAGAGGCTAAGGCAATACTAAATGCTTGGAAAACAAAAGAACCTGCTCTCACATATCAAAATTATCGATTTGCAATTTTAAAGAATGATGAAATACAATTGGCTGCTAAAAATATTGGCGCTGGGAAAGGTAATTTCATTGGATCGATCACAAAAGAAGGAGATTACCTTGTTGCTCGTACTAGAGATGAGGGTATGATATTGTTAGAATGGTCTATTTTTATAAATAAAGTAGCATGGTCATAAAAAACCATACCACAAAAAATATTCATATTAACCTTCTCTATTCTCTTTTTAACATTCTTTTTTTAAAATATTTAAAAAAAATATTTATTATAGTATTTATTACTACTTTTTAACTATAGAAAAAAAAAATAAAAAATAATATAGATAGATAAATATTAAAAACTTTTAAGGTGAATCTAAATGTTCCAGCAAGCAGGAAGAGGCTATGATATGGCAATAACCCAATTTTCACCCGAAGGTCGGCTTTTTCAAGTTGAATATGCTATTGAAGCCGTCCGAAGGGGTACCACGGCGATTGTATGTAGAAATAAAACTTCCGTGGTATTTGCTGTTGAAAAGAAAAGTACTGAACTTCAAGAGCAAACTAAGGGTTCAGAAAAAATATTTAAGATTGATGACCATATAGGAGTGGCCATTGCGGGACTTACTGCGGATGCAAGAGTGCTTATTGACCGAGCTCGTGTTCAAGCTCAGGTTAATTTATTAAATTATGATGAAAGGATTTCTGTAAAAGATAGCACTTTAAATGTATGTGAATATAAACAAGTATTTACCCAAAACGCAGGAGTACGTCCCTTTGGTGTTTCATTTCTAATTGCTGGGATTGATTCTAATAATCAACCTTCCTTATATTTAACAGACCCAAGTGGAGCAATGTGGGGTTATAAAGCTTTTGCTATTGGCTCTGGAGCCGCGGAAGCAAGAGTTTACCTTGAAGAACATTATAAAGAGGATATGAGTGATGAGGATTTAAAATTATTGCCTATAAAAGCATTGAAAGAATTGATGGGTGATAATTTAAACAAAAATACTTATGATGTAGCTTATATATTAAAGGAAGATAAAAACTTTAAGCTACTAAGTTTGGAAGAAAAGGAAGAGTTATTAAATAAAATATAGTCAAGGATACGCCCCTTTATATTTATCTCTTAACAGAAAGACAGAATATAGTAATATGAACAAATTGAGATTATTCAATCAGTTAAATTGTGAAACTGTAACATGATTGATCGAGCAAGGATTGATTTAGGCGGTTATATCATAGGGCGAATTGAGAATTCCGGAAGAGCTTTTGAAATGTTAATGGATCCTGAGAAAGCTTGGGATGCTAAAAAACTTATTCGAGAAGAAATCAATAAAAGATTAAAAGAGGGCAAAGATAAATCTCGTCTTACTGTAGAGGAGATATTAAATTATCAAAACATTGATTTAGAACTTGTTTTTGAGAGTTTTATTGTATTTGAAGATTTTAGAAGAGGAAAAAAAGCGACAGATGGGGACATGGAAGTAGTATTTAATACAACAGATGGAATGAGAATTGGGGCAAGTATCCTTTTAGATGGAGAAATTCATTGGACACAAGCCCAAAGAGAAGAAGAACGGCAAAAGAAATTAAAACAAATCATAACAATTATTAGCAAAAATGCAATAAATCCGCAAAATAAAAAACCTCATCCATATCAGCGAATTGAAAAGGCGATTGAAGAAGCTAAAGTTAAAGTTGATTTAATGAGGAGCGCGGAGGAACAAGTTGATGATATTGTTAAGAGTATTCGAGCTATTATTCCTATTAGAATTGAACAAGTTGAAATGGCAATTAAGATTCCAACAGCTTTTACAGCGAAGGGTTATAATATTGTTGCCCAATATGTACAAATTAAGAAAGAAGAATGGCAATCTGATGGTTCTTGGGTTGCGGTAGTAAGTTTACCTGCGGGATTACAAATGGAATTGGTTGATAAATTAAACAAACTAACTCATGGAAGAGTTCAGACAAAAATCTTGAAAGCCTAGCCTAAGAGTTTTTGTACATCTTTTATTTATATTATTTTTTTAGCATATGTTAGGAGAATAACAAAATTATAGAAAATACGTGAGTACTATAATGGAAAATAATGAAGAAGAACCTATAGATGATGAATTCGAAGATTTTGAAGATGAAGAAGATTCAAGAGAAGTTGTTGTACCTGGAGAAGTTTTAACTGAAGATGTCACAAATTTTTTGCCAGGAAGGGGAACGATATTAAATAAGGAGAGAAATAAAATTATCTCTTTAAATATTGGATTAAAGCAAATAAAGAAGAATTATATTAATGTAATTCCTCTTAGAGGATTCTATACACCACGTCCTGGAGATAAGGTTATAGCTTTAGTAGTTGATAAAAATCCAGTTAAATACAAATGTGATATTAATGCTAAAGACTTTGGCCAACTTAAACCAAAAAACACAATTAAAAAGGGCAAGACAAGAGGGTTTAGAGGTGCTGGACCAATGCGTGAGGATTTAAACACTGAAAGATTTGATATAGGGGACATTTTAATCGTAAAAGTTCTCTCTGCTGATCGTTTAAATAAACCTGAATTGACTACTGTTGGAAAATATTTAGGAAAAAGAACTGGTGGTATTATAATTACCATAGATCCACCTAAAATTCCAAGAGTAATTGGTAGAAATGGATCAATGATAAAAATGTTAAAAAATTTAACTCAATGCAATATATTTGTAACACAGAATGGCCGAATTTGGCTGAAAGGGGAAGACATAGCACATGAGAGGTTATTAATTGAATCAATTCATAAAATTGCTTCTGAAGCCCATACTGTTGGTTTAACAGATAGAATGCAAGAATATATAATTAATGAAAAAAAGAAGAGAGGTATTGAATAAATGCCATTAATAATTAAAGATGAGTATCCTGAGACTCTGTTTCGTGAAGATGGAAAAAGACTTGATGGTCGAGATCTTAATGAATTAAGACCTATAAAGATGGAAGTTGGTATTGTACCAAATGCGGATGGATCAGCATATTTAGAATGGGGAAATAATAAAATTTATGCCGCGGTATATGGTCCCCGAGAAGTACATCCACACCATTTATCAAAGCCAGATAAAGGAATTTTGCGAGTATTTTACAGGATGGCTACATTTTCTGTTTTTGACAGAAAAAGACCTGCACCTGGACGTCGCGAAAAAGAGATATCGATGATTGTAGCAGATTGTATAGAACCTTTACTTTTTCTCGAACTTTATCCCGGTACAAGTTTTGAAGTCTTTATTGAAGTAATGGATGCAGATGGTGGAACTAGATGTGCAAGTACCACTGTAGCTGCATTAGCATTGGCTGATGCAGGAGTTCCTATGAAAAGTTTAGTATCATCAGTCGCTGTAGGAAAAATTGATGGAAAGAAAGTTGTTGATCTTTCTGGTATTGAAGATAAAGCAGGAGACGCGGATTTACCAATCGCTATCACATGGTATAATGAAGAAATTTCACTTTTACAATTTGATGGAGATATGAATTTGGATGAGATGAATGAATTTTTAGATCTTGCGAAAGATGCTTTAAAAGAGATTCACCAAATCCAGTTAAATACGCTAAAAAGCAAATACATAAAATTGCAGGAAGAGACATTAAAGCAAAAAGATAATAAGAAAGGTGAAAAATAAAAATGATGGATGTTAAACGAATTATTTCAAAAATTGAAAGAGATTACATTATCTCAAATCTTAAAAAAGAAGAAAGAATTGATGAAAGAGGGCTCTGGGAATATCGTAAATTTCAAATAAAAAGTGATGTAATTGCTTCAGCAGAAGGTTCAGCAGATGTCTCATTAGGAGAAACAAGGATTATAACTGGATTAAAATACGAAGTAGGTACCCCTTTCCCGGATCTTCCAGATAAAGGTGTATGTACTGTTATGGCAGAGCTACTTCCAATAGCATCTCCTTTATTTGAAAGGGGGCCTCCAGATGAACAATCAATCGAATTAGCACGTGTAGTAGATCGTGGAATTAGACATGCAGATTGTGTTCAAACTCAAAAGCTTTGCATTAAAGAAAAAGTATCAGTCTATATTCTTTTTGTCGATATGTACGTGATTAATTACCAAGGAAATTTAATTGATACTGGAGCGGTAAGTGCTTTAACTACATTATTATCAGCCCATATTCCTGAAGGAATTTGGAATGAAGAAAAAGGTGAAGCTGAATGGACTGGAAAGTATTTCACAGGAAAGAATATCGTAAATGAATTACCTTTAGCGATTACGTATGGAAAAATCGATGATATAGTATTTTTAGATCCAAGTTTACCAGAAGAATTAGTGAGTGAAGGCAAAATATCTATTTCTGTTACTGAAGATAAAATAACTTCAATTCAAAAAAGTGGGGCTGCTACATTTTCAATTGATGAAATTAAAATGTTAGGCAAAAAATCTTTAGAAATCGGCAAAAAATTAAGAAAAGATTTAAATCTTTTACAATATCAAAGTAAAATCAAATAATTTTTAAAAATTTTTTTCAAACTTTATTTTATTTATTCTTTATTTTTTAATGAACATGATATTAACTTTTTAATTTTGATTAATTTAAATACTCCGAGAAAATGAATAAATGTAACATATTCTTTTTTAGAAAAATTTATAGTTTATCCTATTTTTTAATGTAACATCAACTATTCAATACTAGTTTTGATATAAAATGGGAAAATTAAAGAAAGTGGGCATAACTGGTAAATACGGTGCGAGATATGGAAGTACATTAAGGAAAAGGACTCGTTTAGTATTAGAAAAAATGAAAGGAGATATAAAATGCCCCAGATGTATAACTAAAGGTTCAGTTTATAGAATCTCAACTGGTATTTGGCATTGTAAAAAATGTGATGCTAGATTTACAGGAGGAGCATATTACATAGAAACACCGAGGGGCGCCGAGTCTTTCCGTGTTGCAAAGCGTAAACAAAGAGAATTAGAAGTCATTGAAGAATAATGAGTAAAAATATTTCCTTCTCAATAAAATCTACTATAGAATTTCAATTTAATACTTCTCAAACACGGGATATTTCTTTCAACTCTTTTTTACCAGAGTTTAAACGATTACAAACTAAACGATCCAAAATTTCAATAGAAAAAAAGAATAGCTTAAATATAGTTTTTGAGATAAAAAGTAGTGATATAACTGCCTTTCGCGCGTCGATTAATGAAATTATTAGTTTTGGGAAAGTAATCACAGAATCGATGAAGATAGTTGATAATTCAAAAATTAAATAAATTATATATAATATAAAATAAATTATAGAAAATATATGGAGATAAAAAATGTCACAGATCAATCTAGACAATTTAACCGAAGAACAAAAGAAAAAACTTTTAAATCTGAATAATCTACAACAATCTTTTGAATTTTTAACTTCGCAAAGATTACAAATTGAGAGCACATTAAGAGAAACAGAATTAGCAATTGAGGAATTAGAAAAAATAAAACCAGAAGATGCGGTTTATAAGGCGATTGGAGGAATTTTAGTGAAAAGCGAAAAAAATAAGTTATTAGATGAGAAAAAAAGTCTAAAAGTCACTTTAGAGATGCGCTTAAAAACATTAAAACAAAAAGAAGAACGAGTAAAAACCCAAATAGAAACAATGAGCAAATCTCTCCAAGCTGATTTTCAAAAATAAAATTCGTAGAAATTTATATGTTGAAGTCTAAATTTGAAAATTTTTTAGCTTTCATAAAAAATAAAAATATCCTAATTACAACTCACGATTTAGTAGATATTGATGGTTTAGTCTCTTGTTTTACTTTAAAATTTTTTTTAAATCAATATTTTAAAAATCAAGAAACATCAATTTATTTTTCTGAACTTTCTAAATCAACTAAAAATTTCATTAAAAATTTCACCAAGAACTTTCCTGAATTTGATCTTTCCTATGAGGAAAGTTTTGATCTTCCTAATAATGATATCTTTTTAATAGTGGATACAAACAATTTAAATCAAATTAAATTTGATAATAATTTCGATCTAGCACACTCAGATATTCCTTATATTTTTTTAGACCATCATTATACAGTAATGGATTCCGAAAACAGTAGTAGGAAATCATTAGATTTAATAAATGAGAATTATTCTTCTACTGCAGAAATAATTTTAGAATTATTTGAATTCTATAAAAAGCCCTTAACCATACCATTAAAAACTCTCATTATTTCAGCAATATTAACTGATTCAGGCTTCTTTAAACATGGTAATAATAAATCTATTCAAAATGTTAGCAAATTATTATGTGAAGAAATAAAAATCCAAGATATATTTCTTCTTCTTCAAAGGGAAATGGACATCTCAGTAAAAATTGCATATATAAAAGGTTTACAAAGAGTTGAGTTAATTCGAGAAGGGAAATTTTTAATTGGAATAACGAAAGTTAGTAGTTTTGGAGCAGGTGTAGCCTCAATGTTAACAAAAATGGGATTTGATATTGGAATTACCATCTCAAAAGAACCAAATCAGTATATAATTAATACTAGAGCTAAAAAAACAGTATGTATAAAAACGGGATTGAATTTAGGAAAAATTTTAAGAGAAATTTCTGAAAAATATGAGGGTAGTGGTGGTGGGCATGATGGGGCAGCATCTTTAACAATTAACATAGAACCTGATATTATTCTCCAAGAAATTATTGAACAAGTTAAACAATATTTATAATCTAAGTTTTAAATAATCAAAAATTATCAAAGAACAAGAACTTTAATGGAATAAATCTTGCTATGGATTTAATAAAATTTGAAAACTTTTATTATCGGTATAAAGGAAACGAGGAATATGCCTTAAATAATATCAATTTAAAAATTGAAGATAATAAATTTATATTATTATGTGGGGAAACTGGGAGTGGAAAAACTACACTCATTAGGTGTATGAATGGCCTAATTCCTCAGTTCTATGCTGGTTTTTATAAAGGTAAAGTAGAATTTTGGAATGGAAAAAATACAGTAGAAACGCCAATAGCAGATTTATCCACTGAAATAGGAATTGTTTTTCAGAATCCAGAAAATCAATTAATAGCAATGAATGTAGAACATGAAATTGCTTTCGGTTTAGAAAATTTGGGTGTTCCTGTTAAAGAAATCTCAAAACGAATAAAGGAAAGTGCATCAATAACGGAAATCGAACATATATTGGACAAAGCACCATTTGAATTGAGCGGTGGAGAACAACAACGAGTAGCAATCGCATCTATTTTGGTTTTAGAACCAAAAATCTTGATATTAGATGAGCCTACTGCTTTATTGGACCCTTATATGGCTAATAAAATAATCAATTTATTAAATGAGATAAAAAGTGAGAAAAATATCTCAATTTTAATTAGTGAACATCGACTAGATCTCATTTTACCTTTCTCTCAACAAATAATTTTAATAAAAAATGGAAGTATAATTGAGCATGGATATAGTGAGCAAGTTATTAATGGTATTAATTTTCAAACTTTAAGATTAAATAAACCTGTTATTTATTCAATCTTTAGTACCTTAAAAAAAGAAAACTTATATAATAAGAATATTCCTGCCTCCATTCCTGAAGCAGTAAGATCTTTGAAATAATAAATAATTACAAAGGAGATACAAATGGCTACAGAAATCCCAATTATTATGATTAGAGAAATCGCTTACACCTATCCTAATGGAACAGAGGCGTTAAAAAATATAAATTTAAACATTTTTAAAGGCGAATTAGTTGCCATTATGGGCAAAAATGGGGCTGGTAAGACTAGTCTTATTAGAACTTTAAATGGATTAATTATACCAACACAAGGTAATATTTATATAGATAATGAAAGTATTAGTTCCAAAAGCATTGCCACTTTATCTAAAAAGGTTGGAATAATATTTCAAAATCCTTTCCATCAATTATTTTCCAATTCAGTGGAGGAAGAAATTAAATTTTCGTTAAAGAGTTTTGTACTAGATAAAGAAGAAATTCAAATTAGAATAAATAAGATATTACATGAATTCAATCTTGAAAAATACAGAAAGCGATCACCTCTTAATTTATCTGGCGGAGAATCTAAAAAGCTTGCCATAGCATCAATAATTTGTAGAGATCCCGAAATTTTAGTTTTTGATGAACCGACTTTAGGTCAAGATGCAAAAGAAATTGAGTTTTTTATTAACTTAATTAAAAACGAGAGAAAACGCGGGAAAACTATTATTATCATTACCCATAATATTGAGTTTGCCTATGAATACTTGCCTCGTACCATCTTAATGACAGATGGACAAATAATTGCGGATGGCCCAACAAAAGAAATATTGAATAATGAGATATTAATACAACAAACCTCATTAATTCTACCACAAATTTGGCAATTTCGTTCAGCATTGAAAGAGAATAATTTTCCGAAAACAGGAGATATATTATCTAAAAATGCTCTAATAAGTTATATAAGGAATTATTTGAAAAATAAATCTTTAAAAATTTAGGAGGAATGCATAAACATGTCCTTAGAATTTCTAAATGCTTTTAAGTTTATGAAAAAAAATTCTATTTTACATAATTTAGATCCAAGGGCAAAACTGGTTTTCTCGATTGTATATACTATATGTGCATTGTTGTTCACAGAAATTATTCCATTGCTTTTTATTTTTTTGAGTTTAGTTCCTTTAATTCTAATAGGAAAATTGTTTAAACAATGGATTAAAAGTATTCGTGGTCTATCATTCTTAATTATCTTCATAATTATTCTAAATACATTATTTATTTCCTTATCATTTGCTATTGCGATGATATTAAGAATTTATATAATGATATCTGCTTTCTCTATCTTTTTTTTAACAGTAGATCCAAATGATTTAGCTCTTTCTTTGATTTCAATGAAAATACCTTATGAATTTGCATTTGCTTTTTCATTAGCCTTTAGATTTGTCCCTACTATCGCAAATGAAGCTCAAAATATTTTAGATGCTCAACAGAGTAGAGGTTATGAAATGCAAAAGAAAGGGCTTATAAACCAAATAAAAAACCTTTTTCCACTTTTAATTCCATTAATAATTTGTTCTATTAAGAGAGCTTTTAATGTTGCGGAAGCTCTTGAATCAAGAGCATTCGGTAGCAGAAAAGAACGTACTTATTATTATAGCATTAAATACACTTTAAAAGATTGGATATTTACAATGTATTTATTATTATTCTTAACTTTTACAATTTTTATTAGAATTCAATTCAATTTCTTACCAGAATTTTTAATGTGGAGTCTGCCGGTGTGATTGTAAAAGAATTTAATATTCAAGACTTAAATTTGCATTATTATGTTGGGATCTATCAAATCAAAATAAATCTGGATAGGTTTATAGCTACTGATAAAATAGATAATAAAGAAAAGATTTTAAACCAGTTTTTCAATATAATCAAAGAGATACAAGATAAATATGAAAACTCAGTGGTACAGTTTATTAAAGATAAATATATACTAAATCAGGACCACATTTTCACAGCATGCTATTATTTAGAGAAAGCATTTCTACAGAATAAAAACATTTCCAATAAAAAGAATATTGAACTTTTACTGTATCTAGCTGCTAATCGGCAAATTAATAAGAGTATTAAAGGATTTGGGATTGATTATTCCGATTTAAATAAAGATAAACTAACTTATTGTATAATCTCACCACAAAATAATTTAAATAATATTTATGTTAATTTATCGAGTGTTTTATTGGCTGAAGAAGAGGAATTCACAATAAATGATCAATCAAATACTAAGATTAATTTAATACAAGAATATTTTGAAATTTCTGATAATCAGCTTAATTCTGTTCTTAAATCTTATGGAATTATTACATATAATTCAGATCTTAGTTTAAGTTCAGTGGTTTCAGCATTATACGATTTAATTTGTGAAAAAATGGCTCTATTATATGTAGAGAAGGCAAAAAATGTATAAACTCTAGTATCTTACCTTTTAAATCTAATAATTTCATTTTTTTTCAAAAATGATACTCCACTTATATTTCCTAGTATTTCAATTCTAACAATTTTATCTGGATTTTCAAGATCGACTTTGTGATCTATAACATTTGCAATTGTTTCAATGAAATTATTTCTTTCAATTTTTTCGTGATGTCTACGCTTTAAAGTTATCTTAAAAGAATCTTTTTCATCAATAAACTCTTTATGGTTTTCTTGTATTATCTGTTCTATTGTTTTAGTATCAGTTTCACAAATGAAATCTATAGGTATAATTTTTAATATAAATTGAAAAAAGTTAGGATTTCTTTCCTGGATTTTATTAATCTTAGAAATAACCTTTTTTGGGCTTAAATTAGTTAACGCCGTAATTAATCCTGGAAACTGAATTCCTGAAATGATGGGGTATGTGTCATCACACATTAGTAATGTAAACCATAATTCTGATTTTGCGTTTGTTTCATTATATCGTGAAGTTGATACTAAAAGATTAAAATTCTTCGTATATATCACTCCTGCCATTTTGATAAAAACTCTAATATTTCTTCATCAGAAATTTTTCCAATTCGTAAAAATTTTACCTCTCCAAAGGTACAATCTACAATTGTGGTTGGTAGTTTGGTTTTTGACTTACCACCATCAATGATTAAATCGATAGGACTTAGAATTTTTTTCGTTACTTCTTCTCCACTTAAAGAAGGGGGTTCTCCAGAATAATTAGCTGAAGTACCAATAATCCCTCCAAAATAACCTCTTTCCTTTAAAAGTTTTAAAATGGTTAAAATTATTTCATTTTCAGGAATTCGTATCCCTATTGTATTTTGAAAAGCAGTGACTTCTGGCGGGATAATACACGGTTCTTTTCTTTTCAATATTAAAGTTAATTGACCTGGCCAATAGTGATCTGCCAATTTTCTAGCAGTGTCATTGAATTCTGCAATTTTATTAGCTTCTTCATAGTCCGAAACTAATAATAATAATCCTTTTGATCTGTCACGAAATTTAATGTCATATATTCTGTTTATAACTTCCAGATTTTGAGGATCCCCTCCAATTCCATAAACAGAATCTGTTGGGAAAGCAATAACTTTCCCTTCAATTATATTTTCAACTGCAATATCGAGATAAAACTTAATGTCTTTTAGTTCCTTCCCAGCTAACTTAATTAAAAAACCCATTTGAATACCATTCCAATTTAACACTAATAATAAAAAATAGAATATGCAAAAATATAAAGATTATTTTGGATACTGTTCTTGGCAACTTAAATCAGCTTCTAGACGTTTCCAAGTATGATCTAAATAATCTTGGAGTTCAATTAAATCCTTTTCTGAAATATTAGCAAATCTTTTTTGTCTAGAAAGATAATCCATCAGAGAAGCTCTCTTTGAAGGATCCAATAGCGGTTTGCTTGCTTTTGATAATGTCATGATTCCTTTTTCTACTTCATATAGAATCCATGAACCAGTTTTTACAGCTAATCGGGAGATTTCTATGGTATCTTCTGAATTAAATCCCCATCCTGTACAACAAGGAGCCATAATATGGATATATCTACAACCTTTAATCGATTTGGCTTTTATAAATTTATCATATAAATCAAGTGGTTCACTGATAGAACAAGTAGCTACATAAGGTATATCATGAGCCGCCATAATTGCGGGAAGATTCTTTTTAAAACGATCTTTTCCCTTTGTAGTTGTGCTTGTCCATGCTCCATGTGGCGTACTTGAAGATCTTTGAATACCTGTATTCATATATGCTTCATTGTCGTAACATACATAAATTTGATCAGAATTTCTTTCTGCTGCTCCACTTAAACCTTGAATTCCTATGTCTGCAGTACCACCATCTCCAGCAAATGTAATCGTAGTCATCTCGTCCCAACCCTTACCAGGAAATCTATATGCTTTCGCTTTGAAAGCAGCAGACATACCCGTCGCACCTGCTGCACCTGCTGCAAAAGCCATATTTGTGAATGGAAAATTTGGTGCTGTTTTAGGCCATAATCCTACTACAACATTTAGACAGGAAGCGGGCGTTACAAGAGCTGTGTTAGGTCCTAACGCCTTTATTGCCCATCTAATGGCAATTTCTAGCCCACACCCCGCACAACAAGAATTTCCCGGAAGGAAATATTCTTCTTGACATGATTCTAAAGCTTCTTTTAATTTTACCATTATTTTATTCTACCTCCAATAATCCATCCCAGAGAGTTCCATGAATCATATCTTTTGGAAGTTCTCCAGTTTCGTTATATCTAACTAACTTTAATAATTGATCTTTTTGTTGTTCAAGTGTAACTTCTCTTCCTCCCAATCCATTAATTATTGGTAAAACTGTTGCAGTTCCTTTTGTTTCATGTAGAGCTGCTTTAACTTCACAACTCACAGGTCCTCCAGTTTGAGAACCAAAGGCTGTAGCTCTATCTATAACTCCAAGTAATTTCACCTTTTTAGCAACTTCAATAATATCTTCTGTTGGAAATGGTCTAAAATGGCGAAGCTTTACCATCCCAACTTTATACCCTTCATCTCTTAAATCTTCTACTGCTTGTTCCATTTGTAAAGCTAAATCTCCATAAATAATTACTCCCACATCTGCATCATCGATTTTGTACTCTTGAATTAATCCATTACCATAATTTCTACCAAAGGTTTGCTCAAATTCCTTAGCAACCTTTTTAATTTTCTCTTTCGCTCTTATATTTGCATCATGAATTTTCAATCTAAATTCATAATAAAAACTAGAAGGCATAATAAGATTACCAAACATCATCGGTCTTTTTGGATCCATCCAGATATGTGGCCAACCTTCCTCACTTGGTAAAGGCGGTAAAAATTTATCTACAAGATCTTGATCTTCTAGAACAACCGGTTTCGAAGTATGTGAAAGAATAAATCCCCCATAAGATACAAACTTAGGCAAAAGAATATCGTGATCTTCACAAACCTTATAAGACATAAGAATTTCATCATATATTTCTTGATGCTCTGATGAAAAGCAACTCAACCATCCTGTATCCCGCTGACTTATCACATCAGTAAAATCAGCCCAAATATTCCATGGTGGTGCAGGTCCTCGTGAAGCAATCGCAACAACTATGGGAAGTCTAGCACCTGCAGCCCAATGAATCATTTCATGAGCATAAAATATTCCTTGACCTGATGTAGCTGTAAATGTTCTAGTACCTGCTTTACTTGCTCCAACAACCGCCGCAAAAACACTATGTTCTGACTCCATTTTTATATATTCAGTCCCTGGCATTAGTCCATTATCCACAAATTCAGACAATTTTTCAACCACAGTAGTTTGTGGAGTAATTGGATACGCACTAATAACTTGAACTCGTGCCGATTTTGCTGCATAAGCTGCAGCTACATTACCTTTTATAATAATAGATTCTCTCTTTTGGATAAAATCTTCCTGGGTTTCAACCATCTTTTATGTCACTCTCTCTTACCATTTCTATATTATTTGTTGGACATTCTTTAGCACATATCCCACAACCTTTACAATATATCAAGTTAATTTCGAATGAACCATCTTCTTTTCTTTTGATTACACCCTCTGGACAATACATCCAGCATATTCCGCATTTATTACATCCTTCTTTAATGACGGGTCTAAAAGTTCTCCAATCACCCGTTGTTCCTATATTTCCATCAATTGGTAATGAAATTGGAATTGGGGATAATTCTTTCCAATTTTTATATTCTTGAACCTTAGGACGTTCTTTTACTGATTTATTAATTTTTTTCCATTTTTCTGATTCTGACATGACTACATCTCTCTTACTGATTCATAAGCGTCTTTTGCAACGCTCATATTTTTTTCTAATCTACTTTCACCAAATTGCTTTTTAATTACTTTTTCCATTGTTTCAAGATTATAATACCCAGTAATCTTTCCAAAAGCCCCTAACATAGGAATATTTAGAATTGGACCACTAGCATGCATAAAATTTTTCTTAATGCAAATTCCTGTTGCATCAATAAGAAAGATCTTTATGTTATTAGGGAAATCGCTTGTATCTATAGGATCTGGGCTATTAACTATCAGCGTTACTCCTTCCTTTATTGAGTTTTTTATCCTTGGAATGTCTAATAATGAAGTATCAAATATAAATATATAATCTGGATTCACTACACTGTCATATGTTTTAATTTGCCTACTTTTAGAAACTTTTGTAAATGCCTGTATTGGAGCACCCCTACGTTCAGCACCTATAATTGGAATTGCGATTGTGTCCTTGAAATCTTCCTCAAATGCCATTTCAGCTAACAATTGACTTGCAGTGATACATGTTTGACCACCTCTACAATGCATTGATATTTCTACAATCTTTTCATTATCTGACAATTTATTCAACTAATTTTTCTTAATTCTATTGAATGCAATATGACCAATAAAGGCACAATGAATAAAAGTTCTATTAATTTTACTTATATATCAACAATATGAAACAATAATATAGAATTTTTAATAATAATTGTTATAATAATTAACCTAATTTCAAAACGGTATCGTATTAAATCAAATTTAAGAAATAATGAATTCTAATCGTTTAGACTTAACTTAATTTAAACTAGGAAAAAATTATATGCCTAATAAGAAAAGAAATAATGAATTAGTTTATTCCTTTAAATGTCCTTCATGTCAAGAAGGAATGATCCACATTGTTAAGAGTATATATGATCTTCCTGATGGAGACAAAATGCTCATATTAAAATTTGAATGTAATACATGCAATTTTCATAAAAATGATGTAATTCCTTTAACTACAAATATGGAACCGGGAATTATGACTTTACATATAGTAGACGACGATGACCTTAAATCTAAAATTTACCGTTCACCAGTGGGTAAATTAGAAATTCCAGAATTAGAATTAATAGTAGAACCAGGTCCGAGAGCAGATTTCTATTATACAAACGTACAAGGTATATTATTCAGATTTGAAAATGCTGTTTCAATTTATAGCAAAAATCTTGAAGAAGATGATCCAGAAAAAAGCGAAATAGACGAGCTTATGTTTAATTTAAAGCAAGCAATCGATGGGAAATTTAAGTTTACCTTAAAAATAACCGACCCCGAAGGAGGAAGTTATATTATTCCCCAAGATGAATCAAAATACACATTTGAAAAAATTAAGAAAAAAGAATTAGAATAAATATAAAATATTATCTCATCATAATTCTTTATTATAAACTATTTAGTTATAATCTAATTAAATTTATCATGTGAAGAGATATGGGAAGTCAAATAAAAAAAGTGGGAATCTTAACGGGAGGAGGAGATTGTCCTGGATTAAATTCTGTCCTCTATGGAATTATGCTTAAAGCTTATGATGCCGGTATAGAATGTATTGGAATCCTCAAAGGCTGGAAAGGATTTTTGGAAAATCAAACAATTCCCCTTTATATTGCAGAACACGATGACTTACATACTGTTGGTGGAACTATTCTATATACAAGTAGAACTAACCCATTTAAAAGTGTAAGTTCAAAAGAAGAAAAGGCAAAGGAATTAACCAAAAAATTTGAAGAATTGGGAATCGATGCTTTAATTGCTATTGGGGGAGATGATACCTTAGGAGTAGCGGATAATATGTATAAATTAGCTGATGCTAAAGTTGTAGGCTGCCCTAAAACGATAGATAATGATTTAGCAGGAACACATTATACGTTTGGATTCTGGAGTGCCGTACAATTAGCCTCTAACGCAATGGATAATCTTACAACTACAGCTCGTTCACATCAGAGAGTATTTGTTGTCGAAGTTATGGGAAGAGATGCTGGTTTTTTAACAATGTATAGTGGAATTTCTGCTGGAGCCGATATAATATTAATTCCTGAGACTCCGTTTGATTTAGAAAAGGACATCATTGATATCTTGAAAAAAAGAGCTAATGCGGGCTATAAATATCATATAATTGCTACATCAGAAGGAGCTTACCCAAATTCAGAATCTTTAAACCGAGATTTTAAAACCATATCGAAAGAAACAATTGATAAATTACCTAAAGATTCATACGGTAACCCATTACTCGTAAAATTGAATATCTCTCAAATTATTGTGGATGAACTAAACTTAAGGGAAGATCTAAAACAGGAATTTCAGAAAAACGAAGTAGATTTTGAATGTAGAAGTGTTGTTCTTGGCCATACTATGCGAGCTGGAACACCCAATTCATTTGATAGAATATTGGGATTAAGGTTTGGATTAGCAGCAATGAAACTTGTCATAGAAGGCAAATTTGGAAATATGGTATCACTCCAAGGGAATAAAATAAAAACAGTCCCATTATCCGAAGGTGTCAGAAAGAAATACATTACACTTGAAAACGATAAAATGGAATTACGAGACCTATTAGTGAAAATTAGATATTTATCGAAACAAAATTAATTTCAACGTTTTTATTTAATTTTATTGTATTTAAAAAAAGAAATATAAATTAACCATAGTGTTTTTCAATTTCAGTATCAGCGTCAATCGCATCTTGCTCTACATCACGACCAATCCACTTTTCGCTCATGATCTCCTTGTAATATTCATGTTGTATAATTAAATTCATTATTTCTGTTGTTCCGGTCCAAATCTCTCCTATACGAGCGTCTCTCAAAAGGCGTTCTATTGGATATACGGTTGTATACCCGATACCACCCATTATCTGCATTGATTTGTTAATAACTTTCCAGCATGCTTTAGTTGAAAATTTTTTGGATTCAGAAACTAATCTTCTTTGAAGAGCGGGTGGCGCTCCTGCATCTATAGATTTCGCAGTATTAAACACAATTGCTCTTGTTGCATCTAAATAAGTAATGCAATCCGCTATCATGAAGTTAACAGCCTGAAAATTCTTTATAATCTGTCCAAATGCTTTTCTTTTGGTGCTATATTTGGTTGCTATTTGAAGACAAGCACGTGCCAATCCGAGAAACCCAGAAGCTGTAGTTAATCGTTCTGGAACCATCATATGGTAAAATATTTTACCCCCATCTCCTTCTCCCAGAATTAAATTCTCCTTAGGAACTTCTACGTCTTTAAAAACTATCCTACCTGCTCCACCGCCTCTAGTACCTAACAAACCGTAAATATATGCTGCGTCTACTGCATCGCTTTTATCAACAATAAATAAGCTTAAAGAATCGCGAGGAGGGGCTTTAGGATTTGTTTTAGCGTAAACCAAAAAGAAATCTGCACCCTCTGCACCTACTACAAAACGTTTTTCTCCATTCAAGATATAATGATCACCTTCCTTAACCGCAGTAGATGTAGCTCCAAAGAAATCAGAACCCCCTCTTGGTTCAGTTAAGGCTTCAGCAGTAAATTTTTGTCCTTCACACATAGGTTTAAGATATTTTTGCTTTTGCTCTTCAGTACCGAACATATTTAAAGCTTCCCCACAAATACTCGGTAAGGAAAATAAACACGCAAGTGAGCTTCCCAACACACCTATTTCTTCTTGAGCAATGATTTCACTTTCCCAATTTAGCCCTCTTCCACCATATTCCTGGGGGAATCGTATTCCTATTAAATTTTGCTTTGCTAATGCATGTAACCATTCGCTCGGATATTGTATCTCATCTTTATCCATTTTTTTTAATAATGAGGGAGGAACAGCTTCTTTTACGAATTGCTGAACTTCTTCTCTAAACTTTTTATTTGCTTCACTTAGTAAATAATCGTACATTTTTTATTCTACCAAAATCATTAATATTGCCATTAAATAATGATAGGTTCAATAAAAATAATGTTCAGATCCAAATTTATTGGTTTATAATAAATACCCATATTCGAAGTTCCATTGTAGTTCAACTTTTAAAACTATAAAAAACTAAAATTGCTTTTTTAACATACGATACAACAATTTTAATGTTCAATTTCAAAAATTTATAAACTAAAAATCAATATGTTTACGAAAATTAAAAAAGGTTATAATGAATACCCCAATGCGTTTAAAGTGCTGACTTTAGCCACTTTCATTGATATGCTAGGAACCTTCTTATTGTTTCCTTTTTTTTCACGATATATAATTAACCATTTTGGAGTTGGGATGATTGAAGTAGGGTATTTATTTTCAATCTTCGCGGTAGGTAATATATTTGGTAGTACTATCGGTGGGGCTTTAGCTGATAAGTATGGACGCCGTAGGATGATTCTGATTGGTTTAATTGTAAGCGGGATAAGTAGCATTTTAATGGGTTTAGTTAACGATTTAAATGTTTTTTATCTCCTTGCGGGATTTTTAGGTTTGATAGGCAATTTTGGAGGCCCTGCAAGACAAGCAATGGTAGCGGATTTGCTTCCACAAGAAAAACAAGCAGAAGGATTTGGAATTCTACGAGTGTCATTTAATCTTTCAGCAGTAATAGGTCCTATACTTGGAGGATTTTTAGCTAGCCAATCCTATATGTTTTTGTTTATTATGGATGCTGTGAGTAGCATTATTACTGCTATTATAGTATATAGTGTCATTCCAGAGACTAAACCACAAGTACTAAAGGATAAACCAGAAGAATCAGTAATGAAAACTATGATAGGATACAAAGAGGTGCTAAAAGACTGGAAATTTATGTTATTTTTAGCTGTGTCTGCTATAACAGTTTTAGTGTATATGCAAATGAATAGTACACTTTCTGTGTTTTTATGGAAAGTTTATATGTTCCCTGATGCAAGTTTTGGCTTGTTATTAAGTATGAACGCAATAATAGTGGTAATTTTTCAATTCTGGATTACTAGGAAGGTTTCAAAATATGCTCCGATGAAAATAATGGCATTTGGAACTATTTTCCTTATGATTGGTTTTAGCATGTATGGTTTTATTTCTGAACCATACTTATTTTTTGTTGCTATGGCAATTATTACAATAGGTGAAATGATTGTATATCCTACTGGACAAAGTGCAGCTGCAACTTTTGCTCCTGGAGATAAACGGGGGCGTTATATGGCTGTGCTTGGTTTTCAATGGGCGATCCCGAATCTATTTGGAGCTTTAGGTGCCGGATTAATTATGCGATATATAGGACCCAATTGGGTATGGTATATAGCGGGGATTCTATCTCTTAGTGCGATAATAGGTTATTGGTTACTACATGGGATCACTAAGGAACTTTTTTCAAAAGAAAAAGAACAAATAAAAGAACCATTAATTGAATATACTGTTTCTTCAATAGAATAAGGGATTTCAATATTTTTTCTTAAAATTAAGTATTCAATACAAGATCAATAATTCAATATTAATGATCGTGAAACACCTCTTTCACGAAGATTATTCATTTCAATTCTCTATCTCAAATATAATCTTAAGATATTCATACTTAAAATTAAGCAATTTAAGTATTTTTTTAACAAATAATCTTAAATTTTTTACTTGGATGGGCTTTTCATTTTTTTGTTTGAGTAAAAACTCGTGTATCATATTTCTGGTTGCATCTGGACCTTCTTTTTCGAGATACTCCATCCAATGGATTGAAGCTCTACAAATTCGCTTTAGCGCTTCATCCGGGTACTCCTTTTTATTAAAAATTTTGTCATAGTATTTATCTAAAGCAATACTTACCCTTTCTAAGTGATCGACAATTCCCAATGAATATCGACATAGACTAATTAGATTTGAAGTAATTCTTTTGTTTCTCGTATTAGTTGCGGCCTCAAAAGATTCCCATACATCGTTCCACTCATCTTTATTTGGTCCTTCTAAACCATCATTAAATAAAGCGACATTAATTATATCGCTTAAATCTACATCGTGTCCTCTCTTTAATTTCTTATTAAAAATCTCTTTTAAATTAGTCCCTTCTAAATAGCTTCCAGCACCAAAATCAAGTAATTGATTCAGATTATTTGCAGCACAAAGTGCTTCATGTCTTACTTCTCCTGTATCTGGATTAACCCAATCCACTTTTTTTTCCCATTCACCAGTTTCTTTAATCTTTATCCAGCCACATTCTTTTAAAGCATGGTCTAAAACGCTTATTTGAAAACACCAAAAATCAATATCATCAGTAAAGCGTTTTCTTCTCCAATCTCTTGTAGTATATTTCCCCAAGTATAACTTCAAAGTGCCTCGCAACATTGCTTTTTTTCCATCTTTTAATGCCAATTTAGCATTATCACAGTAAAGATTGCTTGAATCTTCCGAACAGGAAACAATATGATTTAAAACTTTTCTAGCTTCTGTTACAACAATATCACACGGAATTCTCCCATCAGAAGGATATTCTCTTGATCCACCGTCTAAAAACTTTTTAAATAATTCCAATTCATTATCAGGTATATTGTACCAGGGATTATTAAACATAAGTTTACTGAATACGTAGTGGGTAAAACCATTTTCATCCACTTTAGTTTTATCACGCAAAGGAGAAACATCTCTTAGTTTATCTTCTTTTTGGACAGCATCGGCTTTAATATCCCAAATTGTACTCATACAAAATATTATATTGAATGTGATTTTTAAAAATTACCAATTTAAAATATAAAATCAATTTTTTATTTATACACCATTTAGATATTATATGAGCAATTTTTTTAAAATCTATACTTTAACCCCCTGGGATTCACTAAATTCAAAAATATTAACAGAAGTGAAATTACATTCATTGAAAAATATATTTAAGACATTTCCCGTAATTGAACCAGAGTTTTTTGATGATATACTCTCAAACCTATATAATTTCAAACATTATTCATGGGTTGAAAGCATTAAAAGAGTAGTTGGTCCTAACGCTGAGGATTATGATATAAAGCCATGGAATTTTCTGTGGGGGATGGATAATGATAGAAGAATCTACCAGCTACTTATACAAAAAATAGAAGAAAAAGCAATTTTAGTTGCTCTGGCTCCTCCAGAATTAGGGAAATTGTTTACACAATATAAAAAAGAAGCTATATTACGCACTTTATCCTTATTAAATAGTCCAAATAAAATGAAATTTTTAATGGTTTTAGCACCTAAAGGAAAATCCATCGCTGAAGAACAACAATTACTCCAAGTAAATAAAAAAGATTTAGAAAAATTGAAATTTAATAATATGCTTAAACAGATGCCGAATATTAAAGGACAATGGTTTCCCGAGCATTCCCCACGTTGTCCAAACTGCAACAAGCTGATTACAGAGATAAAGGGTTTTAATGTGGGATTTGTTAAATTCATATGTCCTTATTGTGGATATCAAAAAAATAAGTAAAACAGACATTTTTATTAAAATCCTTTATAATGATTTTTATTAGATAATTTGATATATATCTTATTAATAAAACTTATATTAATAGAATATATCTCAATCATGTTTGTTGCAGCGTTGGATTTAGGAACAACAGGATGCAGAACATATATTTTTGATTTATCGGGTACGATAATCGCTAGTGATTATCAAGAGTGGCAAAGTTTTTACCCTTCTCCATCATTTGTAGAGCAAGATGCCAATATTTGGTGGGAATCTATTAAAATAACTATAGAAAATGCAATTAAAAAGAGTGGTATTGATAAAACAGATATTGTGAGTCTTTCTGTAACAAATCAAAGAGAAACAATTGTACCTGTTGATAAAGATGGAAATCCACTTCATAATGCATTAGTCTGGCAAGATAGGCGGACAATAGATCAAGTAGAATATATTAAAACCAAAGTTGGTATTGATAAAATTTATGAAACGACAGGATTGACAATAGATCCTTATTTCTCTGCAACAAAAATATTGTGGTTTAAAGTGGAGAAACCAGAGATATATCAAAAAACTCATAAGTTTTTGCTTGTTTCAGATTTCATTATACACAAGTTAACAGGTAAATTCTGTACAGATTTTTCAAATGCTTCACGGACAATGTTATTTGATATCAATGAATTAAAATATTCTGATAAAATTGCATCTGAATTGGAAATAGATTTAGATAAAATGCCAGATGCATTAGAGAGTGGTGTTGATATCGGAGAAATTGAAACAGAGGAAACGTTATTTGATAAAAAAACTTTAGTTATAACAGGTGCGGGAGATCAGCAATCAGCAGCTCTAGGTGTTGGAGTTGTAACTCCTGGGAAAATTAAGTGCACAACAGGAACAGGAAGTTTTATTTTAGCTTATTTATCCCAACCAAAATATGACCCTATGAAGCGAGTATTATGTAGTTGTCATGCAGTTCCAGGTACATGGGTGCAAGAAGCAAGTATTTTTACAAGTGGAGCGGTATTAAGATGGGTTAGAGATCAATTAGGATATGCAGAATGCGTTGCAGTTCAAGAAGGTCAAGATCCATACGAATCGATTACTGCTGAAGCAAAGAAATCATCTATTGGAGCAAATGGTTTGCTTTTAATTCCCCACTTTGTTGGTTCTGGAGCACCGCATTGGAATCCGCATGCAAAAGGTATTATTTTTGGATTAGCTTTAGGACATGAACGAAAAGATCTATATAGAGCAGTACTTGAGGGTGTAGCTTACGAGATACGAAAAAACATTGAAGTCTTCAAAGAATTAGGAATTACGCCAAAAGAATTAATGCTAACAGGTGGAGGCTCTCGTTCTGATTTTTGGAATCAGATTTATGCTGATGTATTAGGAATAACTTGTGTTAGAAATGTTATTGAAGAATCAACATCATTAGGTGCTGCGATATTAGCTGCTTCGGGAGCAGGAATCTTTCCAGATATAGCTAAAGCAGCCGAGAATTTATGTAAAATCGATAAAAAGTGGCTTCCTAACGATGAACGGCATAAATTATATGAAAAATTTTATAATTTCTCTTATGAAATGTATGAATTGATAAATAGCAGAAATATGTACAAGAAATTCGATGAGATAATTCAAAATAAAGAATTTGCGTAAAAACTGAAATTAATTCATAATAAACAATTTTATATACTTAAAATGTTATTTTTTCTATAATTAAAACTACTTGCAGAGAAGAAAAAGAAAAAAGTGAACGAAATGGAGCATGAATCTTCAAGTTTAACTAAAGAATATAGGAAAGGCCAGAAAGTTATATCAATGATATTTTTCATTTTAATAGTTATTGCCTGTATAATTACTCTGGGGGGCATTGTTTGGACCTTTGCGGATATCTTTATCGGCACAACAGGAAAATGGGAAGCATTTTTAACACTAAATTTGGGATATCAGATAGCTATCATTGGGGGACTTTTAGCGGGTATGTTTTTTTTGCTAATCTTCTTTTTTGGATTATTCAAAAAAACTTCACGTTCGTTGATTCATTTTATTTATAAAAAGAGGGAGCTTGAAGAAAAATATAAAAATCGTACAGACGTTAAAATTGCAGCATGGGGATTATTAATCAGCTTAATTGGTATTATTATTGGAATGATTTTTGCAATTATTGTAGATATTTTTGCTAGTGGTTCAGGAGACCCATCAACAATTTTAACTCTATTAGGAAGTACAGGCCCCCGAGTGCTATTTATAGGAATTGGACTCTTTATGCTTGTTGGTATTGCCCTTTTCATGATTTACTTTTGGAAGAACGGGTACTACCTTATTCTCCGCATTATGGGTAAGTTGGAAAGGAGTAATAATACTTAACAGTCTTTATTCATCCAATCAATCCTATTTTTTTTAATTAAATTAGAAATCTTTTACTCTTTTATTTTTTTTATATAAATTTATTCTCTAATAAATTCAAATCAGTATTTTAATCGATCTAATAACGCCAATTTGATAATATGGCTATTAAAGTTGGAACTGTTTTTAATTATTTACAATTGCCTAATGTATCTAAGTTCCCTTTTGTTATCAATAAAAGACAAGACAATATTTTTGTTCAAAAAGGATTATTTGTATATACAAAATCAAATGAGGGATTTTTAATTGGTGTTATCGAAGAAATTATCTTGTTAAATGAATACTTTACTGATGCATTAACAATTAAAGCTTATAATAATAACAATAATCCAAACATTTTAAAAGGACTTTTTCCAAGTGAAGATTTTGAATTTGCGATTGCTATTGTGAAATGCTTAGGATTAATTAAATTCAAAGACAACAATTTAAAAGAAATTGAGAAAGTTCAACGAATGACTTACCCTGCAAGCCCCGGAAAGGGTGTTTATATCGTGGAGGAAGATATCCTTTTTAAATTTCTTGGATTTGATACTGATTATGGGTTAGATCTTGGACAAGTAAAAGTAACAAATTCCAAAGCGAAAATTAATATGAACAGGTTGCTAAACAAGCATTTTGCTATTCTTTCAATCTCAGGAGGAGGAAAGAGTTATCTTACTTCAGTTCTTATTGAAGAGCTTTTATCTAGAAATGAGGATTATGGTACTCCAGCTATCATATTGTTTGATGTTCATGGAGAGTATATTTATTTAAAGGATATCCCTGAATTAAAAAATAAAATAAAAATACAGGATATTTCCTATTTTCAAATTGGAATCCCTAAATTATCAGTTTATTCTTTTAAGAAATATCAAGAACAAATTTCATATGTTCAAATAAGAGAACTTTCAAAATATATAAAGAAATTGAAAAGAGATAAAAATAGAAAGAACCAATATACTCTAAATGACATAATTGGACAGATCGAAAATGAAACTGAAGGAAATCGAAGTACAAAACAAGCTTTAGTTGGTTGGTTATCAGAATTAAAACGACTTACTCTATTTGGCTCTCAAGAAAATCCATTATTAAATAACGTTGTAAACAAACAACAATTAACTATTTTTAACTTTCAAAAAGAAATAAGCATTAGAAAAAAACAAATAATTGTTGATTATATCTGCAATCGACTATTTGAACTTCGAAGAACAAATAACATTCCTCCATTTTTACTAATTGTAGAGGAAGCACATCAATTTTGTCCTGAAGCGGCCCATGCTAAAGCAATTTCAAAACCCATAATTGAGATGATAGCTAGAGAAGGAAGGAAATTTATGGCTTGTTTATGCTTAATTAGTCAGAGACCAAAGAAATTAAGTACTACTGCGTTGTCACAATGCAATTCTAAACTAGTTTTAAACATAAAAAATCCGTATGATTTAAAACATTTAATGGATAGTTCAGAAGCAATTACTAAAGAATATACTAGTATGATCTCTAGTTTAGGAGTAGGAGAAATGTTAATAATGGGAAATGCTGTAAATTATCCAGTATTCATCGATGTTAGAGAAAGAAATTTCAAATCAAAAAGCGAAGAGACATCATTAGCCCAATTTTGCTTAAATTGGCAAAGTAAAGAATTATAGTAGTTCAGAAGTTAACCCTTCTCTTAATGCAGAATTATTTTTTTTAAGAACTATCATTTTTTTGTTTTTTGAAACTCGGAAAACATTAATTATCCCCATGCTTTCTAGTTTCATAAAGAGTTCTTCTAATAACAATGAATTTACGAATGGAAATTCTTTTCTAAGAAGTTCTTCGAGCCTTTTATCCAAAATTTCCCCTTTATTTTTTATTAATATATCAATTACAGAATTTAAGATTGGCTTTTGATTCCATCTATGAGATTCGATTTTGCTTCACCAAAAAATAGAAATTTAATATTTAGAATGTCTTATTTCTAATTAATTTTATGAATTTTAAACAAACAACCTGTCTTCCTTAGATTCTTCAATTCTTCTGGTTTTTAACTTGTCACCAAATTTTACGTACCATTCGATTATTTCGGGTGTTAATGTAGGGTTAACTATCTTTCTTGCTTCTTTAAAATGCTCTAATGATACTTTTCGCGCTCTAATATTTTCTCTCAAAGCAATCATAGCCGCTTCACGGCACCAAGTCTCGATATCAGCTCCAGAAAAACCTTCAGTCATATTATTTAAATTCTCCAAAATTATATTACTCGTTAAAGGCATATCTTTAGTAAAAATTTTTAAAATTTCGAGTCTTCCCTTTTCATCTGGTTTGGAAACAAACAATATGCGATCAATCCTCCCAGGTCGTATTAATGCTGGATCTAAGATATCAGGACGGTTAGTGGCCGCAATCACGACTATATCTTTCATAACTTCTAGTCCATCTAATTCCGTTAAAAATTGAGATAACACTTTTTCGGTTACACCAGAGTCTGATGTATGTCTACCTCTACTTGGTGCAATTGAATCAAATTCATCAAAAAAAATAATGCAAGGAGATGCCATTTTAGCTTTGCGGAAAATTTCTCTAATCGCTTTCTCTGATTCTCCTACCCATTTAGATAAGAGTTCCGGACCTTTTATTGATATGAAATTTGCTTGACTTTCAGTTGCTACAGCTCTCGCTAATAAAGTTTTACCGCAACCAGGTGGACCATAAAGTAGGATTCCTTTTGGGGGTGTTATTCCCATACGAGTAAATATAGTAGGATTTGATATTGGCCATTCTACAGCTTCATTTAATTGTTGCTTTAAATCATCCAAACCACCTACTTGATCCCACGGTACATTTGGAACCTCTACAAATACTTCTCTTATTCCAGAAGGTAAGATTTCTTTTAATGCGTCCTCAAAATCTTCTTTAGTAACTTCGATTTGTTCTAATAATTCTGGATCAATTATTTCTGATTCTAAGTCAATTTTAGGTAAATATCTCCTTAAAGCTGACATTGCAGCTTCTCGACAAACTGCTGAAATATCCGCTCCTACAAATCCATGAGTTATTTGGGAAAATTCTTTCAATGAAATCTTCTTATCAAGAGGCATATTTCGCGTATGTATTTGAAATACTTCTCTCCTACCTTTTTCATTTGGAACTTTTATCTCAATTTCACGATCAAACCTCCCTGGGCGTCTTAATGCGGGATCCAGACTATTTGGTCTATTAGTCGCTCCTATCACAATTACTTTTCCCCTGCCATGTAAGCCATCCATTAATGCTAATAACTGTGCAACAACTCTACGTTCTACTTCCCCTGTAACAGTCTCTCTCTTTGGGGCAATAGCATCAATTTCATCTATAAAAATAATAGCAGGACTCTTTTCTTCTGCTTCAATAAATATCTTCCTCAATTTCTTTTCAGATTCCCCGTAAAATTTACTCATAATTTCTGGACCATTTATCGAAATGAAATGTGCCTCACTTTCGTTAGCTACCGCCTTAGCTAATAATGTTTTTCCACAACCAGGTGGTCCTCTTAGAAGAACTCCTTTTGGTGGATCAATCCCTAAATGCTTGAACAACGATGGATGTCGTAAAGGTAATTCCACCATTTCTCTCACTCGTTGAATTTCTTTATCCAATCCACCAACATCTTCATATGTTATATAATTAAGCCCTCTTTCTTCCTCTTCAATGATTCTTTCGCTTAAATTAAGTATTGTATCTTGCTTAATAACACAAACTCCTTTTGGTCTCATACTTATAACTTTGAAAGTGATCTCTCTGCTAATGCCAATAGAAATAAAAATATAATCGTCCAATGTAATCGGATAATTATTTAATTTCCTTTTTACAAAACTTTCAAGTCGAGGATCAATTTTTATCGAAAAGTTTGATGGAGCTAAAACAACATGTTGGGCAACCTCAGTTTTCACTTTTCGAATTTCAATAGTATCGTCGATTCTAGATCCTGTATTTTTCTGAAGTCTAGAATCAACACGTACAATTCCTAATCCATTATCTTGAGGATAACTTGGCCATGCGATTCCAGCACTCTCTTTCTTACCATTAACAGAGATGACATCACCAGTTTGAATATTTAGCTTTTCCATTGTTTTTGGATCAATTCTTATAATATTGCGTCCAATATCCCTTTTTTTAGCCTTTTGAACACGTAAGGTTACACTAAGTATATCATCATCTTTCTCCTTACTATTATTACCTTTTGATGGCATGATATATTGATTTTTCCATAATTTTATTATTCTAATATTGAGAATTATTAATTTCGTAAAAGTTTTTGCTTTTTTTTGATTAAGGTTTTTTCTACATTTTTAAAAAAAATCATCCAGTGAAACTTGAACTTTTGAAGAATCTAATTTCCTCAATCTATCTAAAGCATTTTCTACCCTTTGCCGCGAAAAATTGTGTTGTTCTATTAATAATTCTTCCAGTTTATCAAAGTCGATTTTCTTTGGTTTTGATATCTTATAATCCTTTTTTACATCAGGATTTAAAAATATATCTTTAATTTGGGTGACTAGTTCTAAGTTTAAAATGATCTCCTTTCCCCCAATTTTAACTTGATTTTTCAATATATTTTCTATTGTATCATATTTCCTAATTAAGTCTAGTGCTGTTTTTTGACCAATCCCCTTAATACCTTGAAAAAAATCAGTCCCAATCATTATTCCCATCTCAATTAGTTGCTCTCTATTTATTCCAAGATTATTTAAGAATTTGTTTAATGACACATATTCTATATCTAATGTAACAGTTGTATCTCTTACCTTCCTACTTCGACTTATGGCAAAATTTCTAAGCAATCTTTCTCCTCCAAATAATAAAGTATCGTAATCTTGGGAAGCACACGCCCAAGCATCTCCTTTTTCAACTAAATATGCTGATTGAGCTTCTCCTTCAGAGTTAGCTTGAATTATCGGCATTCCCATAAACTCAATCAATTTTTTACTTTCTTCAATCATTCCTGCATCTAATGTAGATGTTAATTGGGCAAACTTTTTAGCTTCCTTAAAATCCTCATCGTCTTGAGCTTTAATCATTTTCTTCTTAGCTTCAGTTTTTATTTTTTTCCGTTCTTTTATTGTATCCAGTTTCAATTCAGAAGGGATACCATCAAAAACATAAATTGGTTTGATAGTGTGCTCCAAAAAATTGATTGATCTATAGAAAAGTCCAGAAAGATGCGATGTTACATTTCCTTGATAATCCTTTAAAGGAGTTCCATCTCTCTGTCTTATTATTGCTAAAAATTGATAAATTGTGTTAAATGCATCAATAGCAATGTTTTTTTTAAAGAGATTTTCAAATGTGATAGTTCTTTTGACTTCGTTTACTAACTCATTTATTTTAACGCCCATTTCTTTCTTATTCCCTATTTTCTATATGTATTTGTGATACAACTTATATAATTACCACTAATATATTATATTATTTCTTTGGTCGTCTTCTTAGTTTTAATCCACAAATTTCACAATTTTTATTCAAATCTTCAGCTCTATGAATTTTTTTGCAATAAGGGCAATAAATTTCCCAGATTATTTTAGCTTCAATACCATCTTTATATAAAGAAGAATAAGGTATGTTTAGCTCAGAGCAAACATTTTCAATAGTATAATCATTACTATAAATCCTTAGATTTTCTCCTTGCTCTTCTATTAACTCTAAACTTATTGCTAAAAGCCCCTTATCCGCATCTGATAATGCATTAAAATCCCCTGTATCTTTAGATATTTCACTTATCTTAGTGATATATTCGTTTTTAGGAACTTTTATTTTTAATGTTCTGGCTTCAATTGCGGCGTAGATTTTATTTAAAATATTTCTATTCTTTTCTTTATATCTACTATCATTTACTTCCTCAATTATAGAAGGCGTTGTATAAATGACTCCTTCGATTACATTAAAATCAATTCCAGTTAGGAAAATATTAGTATCAAAAATATAAATTGAAGCTTTTTCTTTCATATTACTATTCTTCGGTTATGCATTATCAGATATTTTATATTCTCCTCAAATATTATTCTTCAGGAGAATCATCAATAGGAACTCTTCTTACAGTACCAATAATTTTCTTTCTCAATCGTGTATAATAACTTCTACTAAACCGAATAAATTTATTTTGAGAATTTGCTTTACGAATTCTGATTTTAGTATTAGGGGCAATTCTCCTAATGATTTGTTGGCCATCTATTACAATTTTCGCATCTAATCGTGGTCTTAATAGCTGAATCTCAATTTCAGAATCAACGGGGACTATTATTGGTTTCAAACCAGATCCTGCAAAACTATTTAGTGGAGTTATTTGCATAGTTTCCATATTAGGGTTCACAATTGCTCCACCTGCACTTAAATTATAAGCTGTAGATCCCGTAGGTGTTGAAATTATTACTCCATCTAAATAACTTCGATTTAGAAATATGCCATCAATTCTGATTGACACTTGTAAAACTTTTGAACTTTTAGAAGATACAATTAAAACTTCATTCAAGGCATTACTCAATTTAATTTCACCAGAATTTTTAGCTATATAAGCTGTAATTTTAGAACATTTTTCTAACCTAAATTCATCGTTTAAAACCCTCATTAAATCTTTAAATATCGTTCTTGCATTAGATTCATCTAGAAACCCAATAGAACCAACATTTACTCCCAAAATAGGAGGAGGATTTTGTTGAGATAAACTACTAGCAACTCTTAATATTGACCCATCTCCACCAACAATCACAATGAATTTAATGTTCTCAGCATTCATTTCACCTAAATCCATACCATTATGTGGAAAAATTTTTGGAGCTATTCTCGTTTCCAAATAAACAATTTCACCTTTTTGAACTAAGTATTCAAAAACCCTCCTTGTTAGTTTAATTGCTCTTTCTGAATCCAATCTACAAGCTAAAGCTATTGGCTTTTTCTCCATAACCCTAGGTTTTTCTATTAAGAATTATAATTTAATCTTGATATAATCTAAAAAAATAATGGATAATTAAATTAATAATTGATCTGAACTACTTATATTAATTACTGAAAACTCTACTTATAAGTGTTTTTCCCGCCAATTGCCAATATTCTACTTGAGTTGTTGAGATGTTATCAGGATTAGCTTGAAGATCCTTTAATTTTTCTTTTAAGTTTTCGTCTTGAGGCCAATCTACATCCAACGATTCATATGACTCTAAATTCATAATATTAATCGAAGTATCCTCAATGAAGTTTATTTGAGCGTTTCCTTTCATAATTTCTGGCACTTCGACCATATGGCCACTCGGTATTGTGAGTGACCGTTTGTTATTATCAAATAAGCCTACACAAACAACACGGACCTTCGCGTGTCCGTGTTTTCCAGATTTCGACCTTTCAGTAGCTTTAATAATACATGGTTCTTCATCAACCATGATATATTGTCCAGTTTTTAATTTTTGTATCTCTGTTCTTCTAATAGACAATTACATTTACACCTTAGTTTATATATTTTTATCCAAATATTTTTAATTTTGACATTTCTTTTAATTTATGATATATTATATTTTTTCAAAAAAAAATATTAGTTTTTACTCACTATTTCAAATACCTAAAAAAAATTAATCACTGTTATAATAATGGTTTTAGAAAAACTAGGAAGGTCATTGGATAACGCCATTAGAACTATCAGACGTTTGCCAAAAGTGGATAAAGATGCAATTGACGCGTTGATCCAACAAATTCAGCGTGCATTGCTAGGATCCGATGTAAAAGTCGAATTAGTGTTTGAAATGACCGAAAATATCAGAAAAGAAGCAATGAATACTAAGCTTCAGAAAGTGAGAAGGAAAGATTTTGTGATTAAATTAATACACGATGAGCTTATAAAACTACTTGGAGGAAAACCCGCACCTATAAGAATAAAGACAGGGAAAAAAAATGTAATTTTACTTGTGGGTATCCAAGGTTCGGGTAAAACTACAACAATTGCAAAATTAGCAAAATATTATAAAAGTAAAGGTTATAAAATCGCTGCGTTAACCACTGATACTTGGCGACCTGGAGCCTATGAGCAATTAGAACAATTGTCAGAACAAATAGGTGTCAAATGTTATGGAAATCCTAATGAGAAAAATGCTATTAAGATAGCAATTCAAGAAACTAAAAAGGCGATAAATGATGGAAATGATATTATAATCGTCGATACTGCTGGAAGACATAAAGAAGAAAAAGAACTAATGAAAGAAATGGCAATTATAGAACAAAAACTAAAGCCAAATGAAATAATTTTAGTAATAGATGGTACTCTCGGTCAACAAGCATTCAACCAAGCCGAAGCGTTTGCTCAAACCACTAATTTAGGTTCAATTATAGTCACTAAATTAGATGGAACTGCGAAAGGAGGTGGTGCTTTATCTGCATGTGCAGCTTCTAATGTGGGTATTAGATTCATAGGTATGGGTGAGAAAGTTGATGATTTTGAAGAATTTGAATCCTCAAAATTCGTAGGAACACTACTAGGAATTCCTGATATTGAATCATTAGTTCAGAAGGTGCAAGAAGCTGAAGTAGATATAGAACCAGAGATGGTTAAAAGAATGATGCACGGGAAATTTACTCTTGATGATTTATATCTGCAGTTGAAGAGCATTAAAAAAGTGGGAAAATTTAAACAAATTTTATCTATGATGGGTGGCGGAAATATCCCAGATGCATTAAAGGAGGATGCTGAAGCTAATCTAGCGAAATGGGAAGTTGTTCTTAATTCTATGACACAACAAGAAAAAGATAATCCAAAAATCATTAAAAAGACTCGAAAAAGACGAATTGCAATTGGAAGCGGAACTCAATACTCTGTTATAAATAAAATGCTCGACCAATACAATGCTATGAAGAAATTTATGAAAAGATTTCTCCAAATGCAGAAGAAAGGGAAAGGGATGCCTGGGATGCCTGGACTTCCTGGTGGAAAAGGCGCAGCTGATTTTATGAAAAAGTTAGGTAAGTTTTAAATTTATTTCCTATAACAACTAAAATTGAGTATTTTGGTCAATTTCTTATTATTATTTGAAAAAATTATCAATTACTCTAAAAAGGATATTGATAAGGGAAAAACTCCTCTTAATGTTTATAAGATTTGCTCTTGTATTAGAGAAACATTTTGTCTATCTTATGCTATAAGAAAAGACAATGTTTTATATCTTTATTTTCAAAAAGAGCATGTTTTAATTAAATTTGAAGGGCAAACATTACGATTTTTAGGCCCTGATGAGAGGTCTCAAGCAATATTAATGAAAAAGGCTTTAAATAAAATCTACGAAAAATTCGATAATGAGAATAATAAATGGGTAAAATCAACTCCAGGAATTTTTGGTAAAAGGTTTTCTAATAATCTCGAATTTATTGAATTTTTTACTTCAATATCCAATAGAAAAAATAATCTTATAATAGACGCTTATCAAAGTTTAGGGGAAAAAATAAATTTAGTTAATTTAGATAAATTTTTCTGCCCAATCAATGAATTGGACTTCTTTATCATTCCAACTTATAACAACCTAAATAATAATACGAATATAATAGAGATGTTCAAAGAATTAAAAACCATTAATATTATTTCTCTTTCAATGATAAAATCTATAGAAGATAAAATTTTATATATTAATTTTCGAAAAGATCAACAAAGCACTTTATAGAAATTTGGACATTATGATTTTAAAAAACGCTAAAATTTATTCTGAAGGATTAATACGTAAAGGAATTCTACTTATTAACAACGGTGTTATAGCTGAAATTAAATTCAAACAAAAAGATAAAGATTTAGAAACGGTTGTGAAAAAAAATCAAGATGGAAAAGAAATCGACTGTGAAAATAAATTAATTTTACCTGGAATAATAGATATTCATTCTCATTTGCGAGATATGGGTCAAAGCGAAAAGGAAACATTTTTAACGGGAACTAAGGCAGCTGCTTTTTCAGGAATTACAACAGTTTTCAATATGCCTAATACAATACCTCCAGCGATTACATCAGATCAAATTAAATTATGGATGGAAAAAGCCGAGAGTAATATTTATGTGGATGTTGGATTCATTGCAGGAGTTCCTAAAGAAATTAATGAAGATGAGGTTAAACTTATTATTGATTTAGGAATTATTGGATTTAAAATTTACTCTCTTGATTCTATTAATGATATTGATTGGAAAGATCCAAAAAATCTTCACAATCTTTTTGATATTTCATCTAAATTCCAAATTCCTATTTTTATACATGCATCTTATCCATTATCTGAAGAACAAAAAGAACAAAACAAACAAGAATTTAATTTAAAGCAGGGAAGTATTTTAGAATATCACAATAGGTTTGATCCAGTTATAACAGAAGAGAAGTATGTTAAATTTGTTATCGAAAATTACAAAGAATATATTGATGTCAATCATTTAAATCCCAGATTTTATCCAAAAATCCATTTTTGTCATGTGAGTTGTATTGAAAGTTATTTAGCAATTAAAAGAACACAGACTTCAAATAAAAATCTAAAAATAAGTTTTGAAGTTACTCCGCATCATCTACTTTTATCGAATAAAATCAAATTAAATAATGAGAATTTTGGTAAAGTCTTACCTCCTTTAAGAAAAGAAGAACATCATAAATTTCTTTTCAATGAGTTAAGGAAAGGCAATATCAAGTTAATAGGAACTGATCATGCGCCACATACATTAGAAGAAAAAGCTCAAAAATATTTCGATGCTCCTTCTGGATTCCCGGGTTTTGAAACCTATCCATTATTGATGCTCAATAGAGTATTTAATTTCCAACTTTCTTTAGAAAGATTCGTTGAAGTAGCCTCAGAAAATCCTGCAAAAATTTTCAATCTAAGGAATAAAGGTTTTATTAAAGAAGGATTTGATGCGGATTTAGTTATTGTTGATAAAGTGTCTGATTATATGATTGATCCTCAGAATTTTAAAACTAAAGCAAAATTTTCTCCTTATGAAAAATTTAGAACAAATGTTCAAATCTGGAAAGTATTTCTAAGAGGAATTGAAATTAATATTGAAGATTCTATACCAACTGGAAAAATTATCAAAAAGGAGTTATAAAGTATATATGTCTAAACGTTATAATAATACATAAAATAGTTGATTATTGGGACATTAAAATGCCTAGTGAAGAAGAATTTAGCTTAGAAGAGGGTATAACCTTATTAAATTTCACTCGAGAAAATATCGAATTCTATTTAAAAAATAATAGACGTATCCTCATTCCGGATAAAATAAAAGAAAAATTTTCGAATAAATATGGGGCTTTTGTTACATTAAACAGATATAACGTTTCAGGCAACCCATTAAGAGGTTGTATTGGTTATATAGAACCTACTTATTCTTTATATGACGTGATTCATAAGGTTTCAATTAGTTCTGCTACAGAAGATCCACGATTTCCTTCAGTATCGCTTGATGAAATGGATAATATAGTAATTGAACTTTCAATTTTAACTCCTCCTAAATTGCTTGAAGTGGATGATCCAAAGGAATATATTGGTAAAATAGTAATTGGAAGAGATGGGCTTATAGCTGAAAAGGGAATGAGAAGAGGCCTACTTCTTCCTCAAGTTCCTGTAGATCATGGAAGAAATTGGGATGTCGAGACTTTTCTTTCTCAAACTTGTTCAAAAGCTTGGCTAGATAGCAATGCATGGAAAGAAAAAAGTACGAAAATATATTCTTTTCAAGCTATTCTTTTCGAGGAAAAAGAACCACGCGGTGAAGTAGTAAGAAAGTATCTCAACTAAATAAATAATGCCCTTCTTATAAAATAGAAAACTTTTAGAATATTTTGTATAAGTAAAAGATAATCTATTAAAAAAAAAAAACCCAAGATTTAAAGATAATTAATGAAGATGTTGATGGATTTGTCTATTATTTAATGATTTTAATGCAATTTTGGTTGATTCCTCTGCTTGTTGCTTTGTAACCATTCCAATTGTCACAGCACAAATATTATGATTGGCAATATATTGAAACGCTATATCCGGTTTAATTTCTCCTGCTGCTAGAGTTTTCATTCCTACATAATAAAAATCATTTGTATTATCAACAATTTCTTCTAATTCTTTCGCGTTTCCCATTAAAAATCCATTTGCATTAAAGGGTATTAAAAATACTCTTACATTTAAAGAATTTTGAATACAATATTTAATTGTTGGAATTGGATCATGAGTTGCGATTCCTGAAATTATTCCATAACCCGATATTTCATCTAAGAGTCTCAACAAATCTGTTCCTTTATTATCAGAAATCATACCATGAACGAATATTATTTTTGCTCCCTTTTCGATTAAGATTTCAATTTTAGGATCTACACCTGGATAGGTAGATCCCGTTATCACATAATCACTATAAATTTCACTCATTATTTGGGCCGCTTCCATAATTTTTCCACTAGGTATTACCTCAATCCCACGAGCACCTTTCGCATAGCTAGTTTCTAAAATCTCCAACATTGCCTTTGGGTTATTTAAAAATTTTCTACGCCATTCAAATGTGTTATACCCAAATTGTCCGGCTCCAATAAAGGGAGACGTTCCCACAGAAACTAGTGGGATATCAATATCATCAATTTTACAAAAAATTTTGACCCCTTCTTTAAATATTAGTTAATTTAATTTAAATTTGATAAGTGATTATTATAAAGCGAATTATAAAATTTTTAGTCAAGAATCATATAAATACATAAACAATATTATTCATAAAATATAATAGAAAATCAATTTAGATTCTTATTTTTTGAAGAGGAGATAAGAATACCACAAATTAATGGCGTTATTTGTAATACTTTAACCTTCTATAATCAAGATTTTGAAATCATCACAAGCCTTAATTCACTTCTTATACGCCATATTCTTACAAATGAAGCAAATTGTCTTCTTCTTTTTGGTAGGATGGGTGAAGGAAATCTATTTTCTGCGACAGAAAAAATAAAACTAATAGAATTAGTATTAGAAATTACAGAGAAGAAAATTCCTATTCTTATGGGTTTTTATAGTGATAAGGTCGATGATTTAATACAACAGATTGAAAATTTGGGTAAAAAATTTGAATCTCTAAGTTTTATGATTACTCCTCCAATATCTGGAAAAACCTCTCAAGATGAAATAAAAGCTTATTTCGAAAATATTTTGGGTTCTATTACTTCTAAAAATCAGATCTATTTGATTAATAATCCACTACTATTCAGTGGAAATGAACTTGAACCAAGTTTACTAAAAAATATGATGGAATTCCCTAATTTGAAAGGAATAATTGATTCTTTTTATAATATTAAAAACTCTAAAGCCTATATTCAAAATTTGAATAGCGAGTTCTCTGTTATTTGTGGGATGGAGGAAAAATTTCAAACATTTCTGCAACTTATTCCATTAAACATGAGAAAATACTGTGGAATTCTCTCTAGTCTTAGTAATTTAGTTAATATGTACTCAAAGTTATATAGTTATGCTATAGAAGATAACCTTTTAGAAATTCTACAATTACAAGAACAGATAAACGATATTGGAAATAAAATATATGAAGTTAGAACTAATGAAGTTAAAAAGAAAATTGGGTTGGAATATGCGTTCCTACACCTATATAAAGACTCAATATCAAGAACTAATGCTGATATAAATCATTTTTATGAAGAATTGGAAACTCAAATTGATCCAATAAGTAAAGGAAGAATCGAGGCTACTATGAATTCTTTACTAAATAGTAAACAGATTTATCAACTCTATTTTCTCGGTAAAAAAGATCTTTACCAATTTGATGAAATCATTAATACTTTTTCAAATATCGATGTTTTAGTTGAACAAGGTAAAGTAAAAAAAATTAAAGGTCCTTACATTGCTGATTCCAATACTCTGTATAGAGTGAATTTTGAAAATAGTCAATTAGTCTTCAGATTTCGTACAAGTCAATTTTTCAAAAGTGAAAATTTAATCAAAGAAAAACTTTTATATCCATTTTTAGATAAAACTTTAAGTTCTAATGATATTGATTTGAGGCAGAAAGTAAAAGAAATCATTAGTACTAAAACAGGGTCATATCTCTTCAATAAGGAAAAACTTCCGATCATTCCTGTATGTGATTTAATTTACTATGATGAGACTAAGGAAATAGTTCCTTATGCTTTCTCAGTAAATGAATATATTCGAGGGAAGCCTTTATTTCAACTTATTAATCAATATATCAGTGAAGGAAAAAATTTGTATGCAAAGAAATTTTTAGATTTATTCAGTAATTTAGGTGAACATTTAGGATGTTTACACATGATAAAATTTGATTCATTTTATAAGAATATTAGCAATATTGGTAAATCACCTAAAAATTCTTATTCAGATTATTTTGAAAGTGAATTTGAGCAAAGACTCCAAGAAGCGAAAAAAAATAAAATAGATTTCTGCGATGAAATTAGGGCTTTCTATCGAGATAATAATTCATTAATCGAAGAAGAAAATGATTACGTTCTTTTACATAATGATTTTAAAAGTCAAAATATTATCGTTAAAGAGGAGTTAGGTGTCATAAAAATTAACGGTATTGTGGATTTTGATAATTGGTGTGTTGGTAGCCGAGCTCAAGACTTCATTAAAATTGATTATTTGATTTTAAAACCTTTAAATAATCCCTCATTTTATAGCTCTTTTTATAATTCATATTCGAAATTTTACACAATAGATAAAGATTTTAAGAAAAAAATTGAATTGTATAAGTTACTCTGGCTTTTAAATGAATATAATTTTGAATCAAAATTAATAAGAAAGTCAGATCAGATGGATCTTATTAGTACACCGTCGTTATTATTAGAAAATTATTTATTTGAAATAAAAGCAATAATTCGATAACTTAATTCTTAACAAAAGACTAATTAGAAATTTTGAATTTCACTAAATGAATCTATTATTTAGAAAATGATATTTATTATCTCAATTTTGCTTCTTAAAAAGAATAAAGTTAAACATGCCGAGATTTAAAAAAGAATTAGAATTAGCAATCGAATTAGTCCGTAAAGCAACACAGATTGCAGAATGGTTTAGTAAAAAAGGATTCGAATCCTTTTTAAAGTTAGATCAATCGCCAGTTACATTAGCAGATTTTGCATCTCAAATATATATAGTATCCCAGTTAAAGGAATACTTCCCGGATGATGAAATAATAGCAGAAGAAGAAAATATTGATTTAATAAATATTAAAGCAGAAGATCTGATAAAACAATGCTTCAATGAATTAAATTTAAAAAAATTAAAAAACGTAAAAGAAAATATTAGATTTCGAGGTAAATCTTCTGAGCGTCAATGGACAGTAGATCCCATTGATGGTACGATTGGATACCAAAAGGGACTGTCTTATGCGGTAGGTATTGGATTTATGATAAAATCAAACCCTAAAGTATGTGCTATTGCAGTGCCAAACTATAATGAAAAACTATTAGCTATTTTCACTGCGGAGGAAGGTCAAGGATCTCAAGTTTCCTATAATAATAAGAATTTTAATCCAATTAGAGTCAGTCAAAATGAAAATTTACATATGATTCGTTTATGCCATTCTTTACATTATGATCAACCTTGGGTTCTTAATTTTGCAAAAAAAATTGGTATAAGGAAATTTATTCAAATTGACAGCATGGCAAAATTTTGCAAGGTAGCTGAAGGAACTGCTGACCTTTATATTAAACCTTTAGATGCGGTACATTCATTTACATGGGATTTTATGCCAGGAGATTTGATTGTAAAGGAAGCAGGAGGAAATGTCACAGACATTAATGGTGAACACTTAAAGTTTAAAAAAGAAAAATGTTTATGGACTGCACCTGGTATTGTTGCTTCAAATGGTATCCTTCATAAAAAAATTTTAGAATTATATCAAAGTAATCACTAAAATAATAATTTAAATCAAATGAGCGCATAATTTAACAAATTTGTTTGTCGAGCTTTTTGATTTCTTTCTAAACTTGACAATTTAACTCCTACAAGCCTAACCTTTTTTTTATTATTTGAAAATTCTCTAAATAAATGCAAAATAATACTTAATACATATTTTTCATCTTGAATATGAAAAGGAAGAGTTTTTGAACGAGTATAAGTCTGAAAACCTTCAAATCTTATCTTTAAAGTGACGGTTTTGTAAGTGATCTGGTGCTTTATTATTGATTTATGTATTTTTTTATTAATTTCTTCAAATTTTGATAATAATTCATTAAAATTATCAGTATCCGTATAAAAGGTTCTTTCTGCGCTGATAGATTTTCTTTCTTCATGAAATTCTTTTACTTTACGATTATCTAAGCCATTTGCGACATTCCAGATCCATCTCCCATGCTTTCCAAATAACTCTATCATTTTATGTAAAGGTGTATTTATGATATCTCCAATTTTTTTTATTCCGTTTTTATAGAAATATACTTTAGTTTTCTTACCGATGCCCGGAATGCGAGTAATATCCATATCTTTTAAAAAATTAGAAGTATTCTCAGGTTTTACAACAGTGACACCATTAGGTTTATTTTCATCAGAAGCAATTTTAGCTAAGGATTTTGTAGGTGCGATACCTATTGAGATTGTAATACCAACCTTTTCTAAGACTTCTTTCTGAATATCTTTGGCAATTCTTTCAGCTTCCTCATAATTTTTAGCTTTTTCTGTTAATTCTAAATATGCTTCATCTGCTCCTACTCTCTGGAATTCATTACTATAATTCTCAAGAATCTCCATTACTTCTTTAGACACTTTTAAATATTTTTTACCATTTGGTTTTAGATAAATCCCATGAGGACATCTTCTATAAGCTTGAGATATAGGCATAGCTGAATGCAGTCCATATTTCCTAGCCTCATAATTACAAGTTGCTATTACCCCTCTTCCTTTACCTTCTTTTGGATCTGCTCCTATTATAACTGGTTTATCTTTATATTGTGGGTTATCCCTTATTTCTACAGCCGCAAAAAAACAATCAAGATCACAATGTACAATAAGACGATTCATTTTTTAACTAAGGAGAGTCAATTGATTTTAAATTGTATTTAACAAATGTGATATTTAAGTTTACTATTTAAAAAAATAGACTTTTAAGAAATAATGTAAATAGTAAATATCTATAATTTAAAGGAAAATCAAGGAATATAATTTTCAAAATATATATTAATTGAATTTTAATTATTAAATTTATGGCATTAAATAAAGAAGATCAAGTTCGGATTGAAGTTGTAAGGGGAGCAAAAGCAATTTTCTCAAAGGGGTTAGTGGAAGCTGGAGAAGGTAATGTTAGCGTGAGAAATGGTAAGAAAGAGGAATTTTTTATCACGCCTTCATTCAATCAATATGATACCCTTAAAAAAGACGAAATTGTTCATATAAATTTTGATGGAACTCCTTTAAGTGCTGGAAAATTACCTTCAACCGAAGCAAAAATGCATATTGCTATTTATAAATCAAGACCAAAAGTGCAAGCAATAATTCACACACACTCGCCTTTTGCAACAATGCTATCAATCGTAGGGAAAGGCATTCCAATTATAATGGAAGAGATGCATGCATTTTTGGGCGGATCAGTTGATGTATCCGAATTTGGAAAAGCGCAAACTGGAGAAATTGGAGAAGTAGCTCTTAAGGCTTTAGGTATAAAGAATGCTGCTTTATTAGCTAATCATGGTGTTATAGTTTGTGGAAAATCATTAGATCATGCTGTTAAATTCGCTGAACTAGTAGAAAAACTTGCAAAAATGTATTGGGGTGCTTTACAAATTGGAAAACCAAATATAATATCTGAAGAACATCTTGAGCGATTTCAAAAAATTTTTAATAGCCTCTTTGCAAACTACCCTCGAAGTATGCGGACAAAGAAATGAACAATTAATAATGATGATGTGAAATTTATGGAATTGGGTATTAGTAGCTTGGGACATATTATTGATATTGCTCGTATTAGCAAATTTAAAAACCTAATAGAGTTACAACTTAACGCAACAGAGCAATGTCTCAATTTCGCCGAAAAAAATAGAATTGAAATTGTAGAATTAGTGATCGATCCACCTCAAGCATTTAATTATGAATACAAACAAAAATTCATTAATCTAGTAAATTCTTATTCAATAAAAAAACAAGTTCATGGTCCCTATATTGATTTAAACCTTTGTTCTCATAATACACGCATATCTAAGGCATCAATAGAATCATACATTGATGCAATCAAAATTTGCTATCAAATTGATGCTAAAATTATGACAATCCATCCAGGATTAGCTAACTTTATGTTAAGTTCAATTAGAGAATTGAATAAAGAACAATTAAAAATGGCTATTCATAAATTGTTGGATTTTACGAATAACCAGAAATTATTAATTTGTTTAGAAAATATGCCTCAAAATGCCTATATTATGACTGATAATTTAAATATTGATGAAGTATATAGCACTATTGGTCGAGAAGATCTCTTTTTAACTTTTGATACCAGTCATTTTTATACATGTGATGGAAATGTGAAAAATTTATGGGTAAAATTTCATCATATTATAAAAAATGTTCATATAGTGGATAATTTCTGTAAAATTTCTGATACACATCCTCCTATTGGCTCAGGAAAGATAGATTTTAAAGAAATTTTTGAGGTACTTAAAAGTTATAGTTATAAAGGACCAATAATTATTGAATTATCTTCTACGAATTCATTAAATCAAAGTATTAATTTTATAAAGAAATTCTTATAATATATTCTTAATATTTAATAGAAATCATAGTTTGATGAGTAAAAATGCCCCCAATAATTTCTCTCCAAGTTAGTAACGATCTATTAGAAAGATTCGAAAAAGTTAGAAAACTGAGTGGTTTTACGTCTAAAAGTGAAGCTTTAAGGGATTCAATATTTAGTTTTATCGAAAAAAATGAAAAGTATGAAAATTTGGAAAATGACATTTTGATAATGACAGTGAGTTTAGTGTATCCCTTCAAAGAGTTAATAATTGATCAAATAACTGAATTATATTCACGATTCCATCAAATTATAAAAACTATAACAGATTGGCGTATAGCAGAAAAAAAAATTGAATTACTCCTATTAATAGGAGAATTTTATACTATTAAAGATCTTTATAAAGAATTAGCTAAGATAAAAGATGTAATTTGTTCAATCCGTGAAATAATTATTGATTAAAAGATAAGACTAATCAAATCGTAGTGAAAAATCCACTTGTTTAGAAGGAAATTGAGTAATTAAACTCAAGCTTATAACATCAGGTTCTGATAATAAATAATCTATAATATTATCTTGAGTTATTCCACCAGAAACCTCCACTATAATTTTATCCCTAAGATTATTTTCTTTCAATGAATTAATAGCATCTTCAACTTGATCTGGTCCCATATTATCTAACATCACAATATCTGCTCCATTCTTAGCAGCAGTTAAAACATCTTCCACTTTTTCGATTTCTATCTCAATTTTTTTTGAAAAACTATTCCTTTTTTTTATATCACTTAATAACTTTTCAATCTCTCCATTATAATATTTTAAATGAGTATCCTTCAAGAGAACCATATCATCGAGCGAAAATCTATGAGTATCCGCGTATCCTAATTCAGCAGCTTTCTTCTCAAATATTCGAATTCCTGGTGTCGTTTTACGAGTGCAAGCAATTTTAACATTTTTACCAGAATCTTTAATAATTTTAAAATATTTTCTGGCGGTTGTTGTTATAGCACTCATATGAGTAATTAGATTTAATCCTGTTCTTTCTCCCAATAGAATGTCTCTTGTATTTCCTCTTAATTCTACAATGACATCTCCATTGTTAACTTCTTCTCCATCTTTTTTTTTAAATATTGTAGAGACATTCAAAATATTATATAATATTTTTAATTCTTCTAATCCTGAAACATATCCTACGCTTTTAGTGAAGATTTTTGCTGAAGATTTTGCATTCTCAGGTATTATTTTAGAACTCACATCAATAAACATACAATCTTCTTGCAAAAACTCTCTAATTTTCTGTTCAATGACAATCTTATTGTAGCTCATATTTCGCACAAACTTGTATAGTATTATTATTATAGTTTAAAAATTAATTAAAATTATGGTAGAAAAAGAAAAATTATTCGTTAAAAATAATGAGATAAATCTTGAAGCGGAATACTTTCTATCAAAAAGTAATATTAAAAATCCAGTAGTTTTAATTTGTCATCCTCATCCGCAATATGGTGGGAATATGTATAACAATGTTGTGTCTGGAGTGTTTAATAAACTAATTGAAAATGACATTTCTTGTTTAAGGTTTAATTTTAGAGGTGTTGGAAGATCAAGTGGAACTCATTCGAATGGAACTGGAGAATTAAATGACGTGCAAACATGTATCGATTTTTTAGCAAAAAAGAAGAATTTTGAGAGAATTATTATTTGTGGTTATTCCTATGGTGCTGCAATAGGGTGTTCGGCAATAAATTACTCAAATAAAATTGTCAGCTACATATCCATATCTTTTCCTTGGGATTTTATGGGGGTAAAATATAAAAATTTATCTCAATCTAACAAACCAAAATTATTCATTCAAGGCAATCAAGACACAATTGCTCATTATGATAAATTTGAAGAAAACTTTAATTACTACTCAGAACCCAAAGTGAGTAGAATTATAGATGGTGCAGATCACTTCTATTGGGGTTATGAAGAACGAATAAGCAATGAAGTTATAGATTTTTATAAATCTATAGTTTAACTGGTATATTATGTCGTAACTCTTCTTTTACTTAATAAATTTTAGGCATACTTTACTTCATGAAAAAGTGTAAAAATAAAAGAATAAGGATTATAAACTTGAAAGCTTTTCTAAATCCGCCTGTGAATTGTCAACTGCCCAATTAAGGAGTTGGTCAAAGTATCGTTCCACATCTTCACTTTCAGGAGCTTTTGATAAAATTGCTAATAGGAATTGATTCTTATTATCAGGCATAATTATATTCCTCATCATAATGAAATCTTCTTTATACATAAGTTTCATACTTTGGATTTCAGAAAGGCCTAATTCTTCTGCAGCTTTGTAAGCTGAATCACTCAATAAGGATCCCATAGCGGCTACTACGCGTTCATCTATATCTTCTTCTTTTTGAGAAGCGAGCACGAGACCCGTTGAAGTTGCAAAAAGCGATGCTCGAAAATTCCCATTTTCATTAAGTTCTTTAAGTACTAATTCAAGTCTACTTACCAAATCTACACACTCTCAATATAGATATTTTAAATATTATCTTAAATAAAGGTTTTATATTTTTTATATAAATATTATTTTATTCTAATAAGCTTACATAAAATTTCCTTGTATAAATAATATGAGTTCTTTAATATTTAAAATTATTCAGTGTGGATTTTATATTACTTATTAAATTTGTCTATTGAAGTAAAATGATATTCTCTTCATTTATACTTGGAGTAATATATGAAAATTGTATTTTAATGTAATAGTAAGTCAAAAGAATACTTAGATTTTAAGATTAATAATAAATGTTGATAAAATATCATTTTCATCAATGTTTAATGTTATTACAGTTGGTCTTGCTATTGGCTTCATAAATCCAGGTCGTTCCTGAGGAGCTTTTGGTTGAGTAGGAGATCCTGGATTTAAAAGAAGTAAATTATAACCAGTTCCTTTAATAAGAGGTTGATGTGTATGTCCAAAAATAAGAATGCGTAAATCGTGTTTTTTGGCAAATTCCTCAACGTTATCTGGTAATAAATGAATCACTCCAATATTATATCGCCCTATAGAAAATTTGGTAAAAATTTCTAAATTATTAATATTGTCAAGATTTCCTTTTACACATCTCGTTGGTGCGATCTTTTTCATCTCATCTAAAAAGAATTTTTCACATACATCTCCAACATGAACAATCTCATCGACATCCTTAAACGCTTGTTTAAGTTGGTTTACTAAACTAGAGACTTTATCTTTTCCATAATCATTTGTAATATGTGTATCGGAGATTATCCCCAACTTCATTGATTCAACACTCCTCTATATCATAATCATAAATCCCATTATAAAAATTAACAATCCCATGAGAATATCAAAAAAAACACGAAAAATTGTATCTCCTTTTGTCCCTTCAATTGTATTATCACGTTTAAAATAATTTTTAAGCATATTTAATCCAATTGAAAGCCCTTCTTTTATTTGAGAGTAATACCATACAAACAATATACATCCAATAATAAGCAAAGGATAGTATTGAAAAAGACCTACTATTGTAAAATTATTACCTTGAAACATACTCCAAATAGCATGAGCGGAGAAAATATTGTTTAGGGCATGAGCAATTATCGCAGGAATTAACCATTTTCTTCTTATTACCAATAAAGAAAGAATAATTCCAATAAAGAATGCTTGTATAAACCAAACGATTGGATACCAGAAGGGATATAGGATACTCACTGGATCTAGGAAATAAGCAAAATGACCCAATCCAAAAGAAAGAGCTGATATTATTACTGCTGAGTATTTAAAAAAATATGCACTTCCTCTTTTTGTAATTACACCCCTAAAGATAGTTTCCTCAGAGATTGCTACTGAAAACTGAATTACTATTACAGAGATAAGAAATAGAAAATAATTATCTTCTAGTAGATATAAATCTGTTGTCATGGAAGAAATGGCATATCCTTGATACTCAAGCATCCCTGGCACTAATAAGTATGTAAAAAAATCAATAGGCAAGAAGACAAGGAAAAAAATCAATATACCATATAAGATTTGATATTTATAGTTCTTTTTAGTCATCTTATATAATTTTAAATGTCCAATTGCAGCTGAAACATCTTCTTCTATAATTAAGTCTCTTTTTTGAGGTTCAAAAACTAAATTAAAAATAAATAATACAAAAGGTACTCCTATTAATATTAATATTGCTCTAAATGAATAGAATAATGTACCATAAAAAATAGATGTTTCACCAATAAATAGAGGAATTAAAAAGAATGGGACCATTAATAACCCAAATATAATAATAAATACCCAAACTAATTCATATATAAAAAAACGAAATCTCTTAAGAGCAATCTGCTTCTTTCTATTTTGGCCTAATCGTTTCATTGAATATCACATATCTGAATTGAATAAAAAATTATTGAATCAAAAAATTATATATTTTATTATTTAATCATTAAAAGATTTTTGTTCTAGTTCATCCGTAGTTAGAATACCATTTCTCGCTCCTAATTTTTGGATACAATTTCCAGCTATAATATTGCCAAAAATTACATTTGATTTGAGTTCTTTAAACTTAAAACTAAGATTTCTAATAAAACCATATATAAATCCAGCAGAAAAAGCATCTCCTGCTCCTGTTGTATCAACAACTTCAGCTACTTCAATTGGTTTAACTAATTCAGATTTTTCTGAATTTAACACCATAGCTCCTTCTTTTCCCATTGTAATTATAATTATTTTAATCCCTAATTTAAAAATATTTTTTGTTTTTTCTTCAATTACTTGTTTACTTAATTCAACATCGCCTAAATGAAGGAGTAATCGAAATTCCCTTTTTGAAAGTATTAAGATATCGATATTAACTAAAAAATCTTTGATATTGTTGAAACCGTGGGCAATTATTAACATTCCCGGATTTAATATAACCGGAATATTATTTTTTTTTGCCACTTCAGCCGCTCTCTTAAAAGGCTCTAAGTTTTTTAAGCTACTTAAGAATATTGTCTTTGCTCTTATAATATCTTCAGATTTAATGTCATTAGGTGTAAGAGTATTTGCTGCTCCACTATAAGCGTAAATTCTTCGTTCTCCATTTGGCTTTAATGCCACATATGCCAATCCTGTACCATGGTCTTTTGAATATCTAATTAAAGATGTATCGAGTGACACTTCTTTAAATTCATTAATAATTTTATCTTTAAATTGGTCTTTATACCCTAATTTTCCAATAAATGCTACTTTTAATCCTAATTTTGCGCACGCATAAGCAGTATTTGCAGCAGCTCCTCCAGAAAATAAATGTAACTCTGGCACAAACACTTCATCATCGTCTAAAGGCTCTCGATCGACTTTAGCAACCATATCAACAAGAGCAGCTCCAATACAAATTACATCAAAAAATTTTGCCATGGGCATACTATCCTAATCATAAATGAAAGATCCAAATTCAGAATTTATTTCTAATGAATTCTTTTCTTTTAAAGGAGATTTCTCACAGTATCCAATTATCTTGGAATCAATTTCATATTTTTTTACGATTTTCATTATATCTGAAGCTATAGATTCATTACATAAGATTTCCATTCTGTGTCCCATATTAAAAACACTAAACATCTCTTTCCATTGAGTTTCAGATGATCTTTGAATTAATTCAAATATTTTTGGAATTCGGAATAGGTTATTTTTAACATAATTTATCCCCTTTCCAAATTTTATAATTTTTGTTTGACCTCCACCTGTATTATGTATGATTCCGTTAATATCATTTCTATATTTTTCAACAACGTCTTTTATAATTGGAGCATAAGTTCTTGTTGGGGATAATAAAGCTCTTCCTATAGTTAAATTAAGTTCATTAATTTTATCTGTTAATTTGTATTTACCAAAGAAAACAAATTTCTCATCAAGATTTTGATCATAACATTCTGGATATTTTTTGTAATATTCGTGTGAAAGTAGGCCATGCCTAGCTAAAGTTAACCCATTACTTCCAATTCCACTGTTATATTCATCTTCAAAAGATGCTTTACCATAACTAGCCAAACCAATTATAACATCATCAGTTTTGATATTACTTGCATCAATCACATCTTTTTTTTTTATAGAAGTGAAAGCAGAAGCATCAACTACAAGAGTTTTCACGATATCTCCAATATCAGCAGTTTCCCCCCCACACATCTTTACATGTAAGCCTAGAGAAGTTAACTTTTCACTATAATCATAATATTCTTTAATTATCGTTCCTACAACATCTCCCTTTACATATTGACGATTTCTTCCTAAATTATTTGAAAAGAAAATATTCCCTGTTGCCCCCACACATAAAATATCATCGAGATTCATTACCATAGCATCCCTAACTATGCCTTTAAAAACTGAAATATCCCCCGTTTCTTTATAATACATATATGCTAAGCTAGCTTTTGTACCAGCTCCGTCAGCATGAAAAATAGAACAGTAATCTTTTCTATCATCAATATCTTCTATAATTTTACAAAAAGCTCCCGGAAATAAACCTTTATCAATTGAATTTAGAGCTTTGTGAACATCTTCCTTCTTTGATGAAACACCTAAAGTGCTATATAAATTGTTATTTCCTGTCATCTAAACCAAGGATTAAAAATTATATTTCGCTTTTAGAACTTTTATCAAATTATCTACTTGTTCAACAGCATTACCAATATATTTATGTGGATCAAAAATATCATTTAATTCTTCTTTTGAGAATTTTTCCTTAATTTCTTTATTTCCAATTAAGATATCACTCATATCTATGTTTTCTTTCCGAGCTTTAATTGATGCTTGTCTTAAGATTTCATGGCCTTCCTGCCTTCCTATTCCTCTATTTACTAATTGAACCATAACTTTTTCAGTAAGGCAGGCACCTCTAGTAAGATTAAGATTTTCTTCAATTTTCATTTCGTCAAATTCTAATCCTTTTAAATTTTGGGTTATTTGCTTTATCATATAATCTAGTAATATGAAATTTTCAGCAAATATTACTCTTTCAGATGCAGAATTTGTAATATCTCTTTCATCCTCCAGGATTATGTTATCCAAAGCAACTAAAACGTTAGATTTTAAAATTCTAGCTAAACTACAAATCCGTTCTGATTTATGAGGATTTCTTTTATGAGGCATTGTCGAGCTTCCGACTTGTTTTTTCTTAAAAGGCTCAAAGATTTCTGCAATTTCATTTCTTTGTAAAACTCGGTTTTCTCTAGCTATTTTTGCTAATGTCTGACCAATTAACGTGGTTAAAAAAATAATTTCGGCATGTCGATCTCTCTGAATTACTTGATTTGCAATAAGAACAGGACTTAAATCAAGTTTCTTCATTACTTCATTTTGTATTTCTATTCCTTTTTCACCAAAACTTGCCATTGTTCCGACAGCACCAGACATTTTACCAAAAGATATTCTATTTTTAATTTCAGAGATTCTTTCTAAATGTCTATTTACTTCATATGCCCATACGCCAAATCTCATCCCATAAGTAGTAGGTATTGCATGCTGACCATGAGTCCTTCCTATACAAATTAGGTTTTTTTTTTCTTCTGTGAGAGCTATTAAAATATTTAATAAATCTAATAGAGAATTATAAAGGTAATTTAGAGCTTCTTTTAATTGTAGAGCAGTAGCAGTATCTTCAATATCGTAACTTGTAGCTCCAAAGTGAACATATTTACCTGCGTTATTTTCACATTGTTCTGCCAGACTCTTAACCATCGCCATTAAATCATGATGAATTTCTTTATCTATTTCTTTTACTCTTTCTAATTTTACATAATCTAAATTTGCTTTTCTAGTAATTTCATCTGCCGCTTCTTGTGGAATATTTCCTAATTCTGCATGAACCTGTGCTAATGCTGCTTCAACCTTCAACCAATTTTCTAATTTACTTTCTTCAGTAAAAAAGTTTGCCATCTCAGTTCGATAACGTGTTTCTATTGGATGAATAAATTTATGATCCATATTTCCTTCTTATTTTTATTTAATCTTAATTAAAATAATGAAACATTAAGAAATATATCTTATTTTATTAGAGATAAAATAATTTAATCAAATTCACTAAGACTATACAAATTGAAAAATCAAAATGTATAAAGAAATTGCTCTAAATTAAAATTCAGAGCTAAAAGAAATGATTTTTTTCAAATCTCATTACTTTTAGCTTATATTTAACTTAATAGTTTGTTTAATGGAGTACTTATATTATAAAAGAGAAATTAAAAAATCTTTTGGCGGTTTGAAGTTAAAATATATTTTTTTTTAACAGTTATCTATATGATAAATGGACAGAAATACTTTTTTTTCAGATGTGTAAATTGCGGAGAATGGTATTATACAAACAGAATTATTAAATCAAAAAAGTGCTGGAAATGTAACCGCTCCTTTTTATTCAAAAATTCAACGAAATTTTCACAAATTTGCTCAATTAAAGGTGCAATCTCAATTGTTAAGAGGTTAAAGAGTAGAAATTAATAAAAAAGAAAGATATTTAAGCTATTCTTCTCTTTTTTGGTTATAAACTGACAATCACTACCATATCATTCATACATTGAAGAAGTAATACCCTCAAACAAGAAAGATGGAACTTTCAGACGATTTGAAAAAAATTGATGAAAATTTAATTAAACAATTAAATCAGATAGCAAATGATAAAGTAGAATATTGGGACATTAGAGCTGAAGTAAATAATGGTACTAGTCTAGATTTCACCAATCAAAAAAGTAAGGAAATTTCTTCTTTTGAAATTATTAATTGTGGAATTAGAGCTTTTAAAAATGGTGGATGGGGTTTTTCTGTACTAAAGGACCCACAAAGAGAATCCATTAAGATAGGATTACAGAAAGCTATGAAATTAGCAAAATTATCTGAATCATTAACTAAAATCAAATTTAATATTGCTCGAAATGACCCATTGATTGAAGAATATAAGAGTAAAAGCAAAAAAAATTTAGAAGATATCGATATTGACAATAAAATAAACCTTGTTAAATATCATGAAGAAAATGCATCAAATTATTCATCATATGTTAAAAATACTCACACCCTCTATATGGATGGACACTCTCAAACCCTATTTTTAAATTCTTTTGGAAGCAATATTATTCAAGATTTATCATTAGTGCGATTATTTTGTATGGTTTTTACTAATAAAAACGGAACGACCCAGAGTTCTGTAAATTCTGTTGCGGGTGTTGGAGGATATGAAATTGTTGAGACTGAGAAAGCTAATAATTTAAGTAAAAAAACTGCTAAAGAAGCAGTAGAACTATTGGATGCAAAATCTCCAGTTGGTGGCAAACTAACCGTTATTGCCGACTCTAAATTGACTGGAACAATTATCCATGAAGCATTTGGACATGCGTGTGAAGCAGATCTAGTTTTAAATAATGAAAGTATCTTAAAAGGGATGATTGGAAATAAAGTTGCCTCGGAGCAAGTCACTATAGTAGATAACCCCTCGATGGGTCAGGCAGAACAATTTAATTTACCATATGAGTTATTTGGCAGTTATTTTGTAGATGACGAGGGAATTCCTTCACAAAAAACAATAATTATTGAAAATGGTATACTAAAAAATTATTTACATAATTTAGAAACCTCTTCAAGAATGGGTGTTCCTCCGAATGGGCATGGAAGGGCATCCGTAAGTTCCGAGAGGCCTCAAGTACGTATGGGATTTACCTATATAGAACCAAAAGATTGGAGTTTAGAAGACATAATTGAAGACACAAAAAATGGAATTTTATGTAAGGATTTTCAGTATGGATATACTGATCCAACAACTGGTAATTTTCAATTTAAATGCAGATTTTCATATAAAATCAAAGATGGGGAAAAAAAAGAAATAATGAGAGATGTTTCTCTTAGTGGCATGATTCTTGAAGCTTTAAATGAAATATCCGCAATTGGTAACAGAAAAACATTTAACTATTCTGTGGGAATTTGTGGAAAAGGTGGTCAACGTGTTAGAGTATGTGATGGAGCCCCCTATATACGAATAGAAGATATAACTGTCGGAGGCTTGAGTTAAATGGAGGATTCAGACATTTATACTATAGCAGATTTCTGTTCGAAATTAATCGAAAAAGAAAATTCAGAGATAAAGTGTACAGATATTTACTTTGAAAAAAGTAATTATATCAATATTGAAATTGAAGAAAATTCAATAAAGAATAGTGAAACTGGAGAGGATAATGGTGTGTCAATCAGGGTTATCAGTAAAAATGGATCCCTAGGCTTCGCATATTCAAACAAATTGGATAGAATTACTTTAGAGAAAATATGTAAAACAGCCATCAAAATGATGAAAGTTGCCACTCCAGATCCCGATTTTAAGAATTTACCCAATTCATTCAAGAACTATCCCGTTGTTAACGGTTTATTTGATAAGAATTTAAAATATTTGGAAATAGAAGATTCTATAAATTATGCTGAAGATTTGATTGAAATTTGTAAAGATGATGAGATGGCAATTTCTCAATCTGGTAATTTTGCTTCAGGTTACTCTAAAATATTTATTTTTAATTCTAATGGTTTAAGCGTCTCACGAAAAGAAACAAGTTGTATAATATCTTCTAATATCATAGTTAAGGATAAAATAAGTAAAGAAACATCTTCCGGTTATGAAAGGCAAATAGAGAGAAGTTTAAGTAAATTAAATGCTATAAATGTCGCAAATTTAGCTCTCGAAGATGCTAAACAGAATCTCAATAGGAAGAAAATTAAAAACATGAAAGGGCCGGTAATTTTAACTCCAAAAGGTACAATAAGTCTAATTTTAAGACCGGTTGCTGCCGCAATTAATGCCGATACTTTTCAGTATAAAAGAAGTTTCTTAGTAGATAAAAGAAGTAAGAAAATAGGATCAGATTATTTAAATATAGAAGATAATGGATTGATTCATGGTGCAGCTGGTTCTCAGATATTTGATGATGAAGGAGTCCCTTGTAAAAATAAAAAGATCTTAGAAAATGGAAAATTTCTTAAAAATGGATTATTACATAATAGTTATACGGCGGGAAAAGAAGGAGTTGAAAGTACTGGAAATGCATCACGTGGTTCTTATATTTCAATTCCCTCAATCGGGATTACTAATTTTATTATGAAACCAGGAGATTTAACTTTAGAAGAAATATTTAAGGACATTAAAGAAGGAATTATCCTGAATTATACAGGAGATTCTCCTAATATATCAACTGGTGATTTTTCTGGTTTAATACTACATGGAAATTTGATTCAAAATGGAGAAGTAAAGGAGCCATTGAATGAAACAATGATAGGCATAAATCTTATGGATTTATTTCAAAATATTGATGCCGTTTCAAAAGAATATAGAGTTTATGGAGCATTTCAAGCACCATGGGTAAGAATAAACTCGGTAAACATAATTGGAGGAGCAAATTAATTAGTTATATTTAGCCATAAGTAAAGTATAAAATAAAATTCTTCAATTTCACTTTTTATTTCCCATAATTCAACAATAATCGTCTGATTAGCTCCTGGTTGAGAAAATGAAATATTTAACATTTCAGACATCCAAAATTGTTTATTTAATAATATAGTTTTAGTAGTATTAAAGTAAGATGTGGCATTAATAGAACCAGAAGAAGTTACAACAGTTTCATTATCACCTTTTAAAACCTCAATTCGAAAGGAAAATTCTCGGTTAAGCTGATTTTCAACAGTTACATAAAAAGAAATAGTCTCATTGACAGATGCTTCAGTGGGATAATTTCCTGCTTCTTGATTCTCATTTAAGATACCAAATGTAGCGTAACCAGGTTCAGGTGTTAAAATGTAATAAATGATAAATCCTGAAACAACAATAATCCCAATAATCAGACAAATTTTAAGCAATTTCTCAAAATGCTTATTGCTGTTTTTCAAATCTCTTTTTTCATTTTTCTTAGTATTCTCACTCATTATCTTTAAACCAAGCAATAGTTTTCTTTAATCCTTCTTCTAGCGAGGTTGTCGGTTCCCAATTGAGAATCTTTTTAGCTTTTTCTATAACGGGGCATCTATATACAGGATCATCTATAGGCAACGGTTTAAAAACTATTTTTGAATTCGAATTGGCTAAATCTTTTATAATACGAGCTAGTTCTAAAATGGTATATTCTTTGTTATTACCTAAATTAATAACTTCTCCAATAGCCTCATCTTTGTATACCATTTTAAGAATACCCTCAATCTCATCCACTACGTAAATAAAAGATCTAGTCTGAGATCCATCTCCAAATACGGTTATATCTTCATCATGAAGGGCTTGATGTATAAAATTAGGAACAACCCTGCCAAATTCAGGACCATGTCGGATTCTAGGCCCTGAAGTATTAAAAATCCTAACTATTTTCGTTCTCATTTTATGTTGAAGTTCATACGCTTTAATAAAAGCCTCTCCAGCTCGTTTAGATTCGTCATAGCAACTTCTAGGGCCGACTGGGTTTACATGTCCAAAATAACTTTCTGGTGTCGGAATAGCTTCTTTTGGGGGATTTCCATAAACTTCAGATGTACTTGTATAAAAGAAAATAGCATTGTGGAACTTTGCAATCCCTAAAGAATTTAATGTTCCAAGTGTATTGCTTCTAAGAATAGATATAGGTTCCTTCTGAAATTCAAATGGAGATGCTCTACTCGCCATATGCATTACAATATCAATTTTATTAATATCTCCTATACAAATGCCTAATGGGTGATAACTCATCCCAAAATATATTGGATAAGAGATATCATGATTAATAAAACGAAAGTTTTCTTTCTCCATTAAATGTAATATATTTTTAGGTTTCCCCGAAGATAAATTATCTAAACAGATACAGTGTGCACCCTGTTCAACTAATACATCACAAACCCAAGAGCCAAGAAAACCAGCACCTCCAATTACCAAAATTGTTTTGCCTTCAAAAGAAATATTATCTTTTTTAAACCTTTTAACTATCTCTTGAATATCTTGGTTAATATCATAGTTCAATTTTCATAACCTTAGTACGTTTTAATATAGTACTTCTTATTTATTGTGGTAAATAAATTTTTCTTTCTGATATTAACCGCGTTTTAGTATTTAGATTTAATATTAAATCTGAACTTTTAAAGGTTGAAAATAAAGATATATATCAAAATTATTGGATGATTAAGTAATAAGGATGTTTAATTTGTTTTTGAACCACAATATTGGCAAAATTTTAACTCTAGCGGATAATGTTTCCCACAATTAGGACATTTTTTTAATGACTTTTTAAGAATTTCACGTCCTAACATCTCAAAAGCTTTTTCAACATTTTCACCTGTTTTTGCAGAAGTACTTAAGATTTCTCCTTGAAATTTATGTTTTTCAAATATATTCATCACGTCTTCTTTTTTCACTTTTCTTTTTAAATCCGTTTTTGCTTCAATTAAAATTTTGGTTTTAGGAGAATTAGGAACAGATGAGATTACATTTATCCAATCATAAAGATCATTTAGAGAATCCTCATTTGTAACATCGTATAACATTAAAGCCCCTGAAGCACCAGATACATAAGATGGAAATAGTAATCGAAATTTTTTCTCTCCAGCAAAGTCCCAAATATTCAATAATATTTCAGTCTCATCAACTATTACTTTTTTAGTTTCAAAATCTACACCAATAGTAGATAATGTTGATTTCTCGAATTTACCAGTAGCATATCTACGGATCAAGCTTGTTTTTCCGACGTTTTTAGCTCCTGCTACTACTACTTTAAATTTTATCATATCTTTCTTCACTCAGCTTTTTTTGAACTTGTATCCTTACTCAATAAAAGTCAATAATAGTATAAATTATTATTGAAGATATTAAAAATCTTTTTTATTGTTTTAATAAATTAAAGATTTTATTATTACCAATTTAGTGGTCATATTTATACTTATAACGGCTTATTTTATAGATTTCTTGAGCAATTTTTTTTCCAATGTTCTCGATTTTTGTTAAATCGGGGATATCTGCTAAGAAAACATTTTGTAAAGTCTTTAATTCTTTCAATAAGTTTTTTGCCCGAAGTGTGTTTACACCAGGTATCCCCGCAACTAAATATTCTAATAAATGCGATGTTTCAATAGGAGCTTTATCAAATCTTAGTTTAGGTGAAGATTTTGTAATTGATTGTTCTTTCCTTGCTAATTGATAGAGAAATTGAGCTGTCTCAATAGCGTTTTCAGTTTTGTAGATTGAAATTCCTAAGTTAAGAATTATTGAAGTTATTGCCCCATAAAGAGCATTTTCGCTAATATTTGAATCCTGAAATGGATCTCCTTCTAAGATTAAAATTGGTCTTAAAAATTTCTCGCCAAGTTCACTCAATTCAGTAAATAATCTTCCATCAATGATAGAATCATTAAAATCTTTAGCAGATTTTCTTTCAATTCCCACTCTTTCTGAAATAACATAATCCGCGACTAATAATTGCTCTAGTTTAAGTTTAACACCCATTAATGAAAGAGTTCTTACAACTGGAGATGCTGTTTCACGATTATCACAAATAATTTCGAATTCGTCTGCATCTTCAATCTTTTTAATCGAACTTAGATCCGGTCCCTCTTTTTCTTTTGATTTATTCTCTTCATTTTTCTCAGAGGAAATAAAATTGAAAAGATTAGATTGCCCAAACTTCGATTTAGACTCTGAGCTCTTTATTTTATCTAAACTTAATTTCATATTTTTTTCTTTAGATTTTTCTGCCCAATAATATCCTTCATCTCTAGTACCTTCTGCCATTAATACAAAAACTCTCCCCTCCTTTTTTCTACCAGTACGCCCACGACGTTGAATAGAACGAATAGCACTAGGAACAACATCATAAAACACTACTAAATCACATTCTTCAATATCTAAACCTTCTTCAGCAACACTTGTACCTACTAAAGTATTATAAATTCCCTCTTTAAATTCACTAAGTAGATTAATTTGCTCTTTTTGAGTTAAACCTTTATCTGATCCTCTTGTTGCTTGCCCAACAAACTTATGAATTTTAATTATCTCATCTTCTTCAAGTAATTTTACTATATTATTAACAGAATCCCTAAAGTGACAAAAAACAAGTATTCTTGAATTAGAATTTGCATTTATCTGATCAGTTAAAATTTCCTTTAACTTTTCTATTTTTGGATGGACCACGCCTTTAGAATAGAGTTTAATTGTTAAATCTTTAGCTTGTTTAAACTCTCTATCAAAAAATAGCTCTTTTAACGATTTATTCGCAGTATTATTCTTAATCTTCTCTTCATTCTTTTTAAAATAATCTTTAAGAGCACTTACACCTTGAGTTTCTATTAACTCAGTCATGTGAGATAATCTAATGGCATTAGCTGCCACCTTTTTTGCGTTAAACATTTGGAATTTTTCATCATTATCTCTTGCTGTAGAAATTCTTCGATTAATTAAGCTGTTTAATTTTAATAAATCCTTTCTAGTGATTTTATTTATATCATAAGACCCAAGCAAATCGTTTTCCTTTAAGATTTTATAAAATGCTTTTAACTTTTGTTCTAGGATTTTTTTAACTTCTAAAAACTCACTAGGGAGCTTAATTTTTATCCATTCATTATCTACTTTATGAATATAAGGTTTGACATCTAAATCCTTTTCTGTCCTGATTTCAATATGATTAATAAATAAATTTTGTTTAATCTCATTAATTTTACCTTCAGTTGATCCTGGACTTGCTGTTAGACCTAAGATTTGAGAGTTATTAGTGATATCCATATATTTTTTTGCAAGATAACAATAAGCATAATCTCCTACTGCTCTATGACATTCATCAAAAATCATTAATGAAACATCTTTAATTGAGTATAGCCCAGAAATAAGGTCGTTTTGAAGTACTTGAGGAGTCATAAAAGCAACTTTTATTTCTGCCCACAAATCCTTCCTTTTTTTAGGAGCAATTGCCCCAGTAAGAGTTATGAGTGATTCTTCAGGAAGCTTAGTCAACTTTAAAAATGAATTATAGTGTTGCTCTACTAGAGGTTTAGTAGGTGCCAAAAGTATTACTTTTGAATCTTCAATTTCTGTTAATCTTTGTACAGCAAGCATTAAAGCTATGATTGTCTTGCCTAAACCTGTCGGTATAACAACCAAACAGTTTCTATTTAAACAATTAATAAAAATACTCTCTTGGTATTCTCGCCGAGATATAATATTTTGCTTAATTAATGGGTGAGAAATAAATTCTTCATTTGCAGTTACTAGAATCACCAGTAAGTATAAGAATATTTTAGCTATTGAAGATAAAATTTAATTACAATATTTAAACTAACAGACTTTATAAGATCATTAAATTAATTAAATTCTTAAATCGAATTAACAATTATTTAATAAATTTAATTAATTAAAGAGTAAAGTAATATTTAATTCGTATGGCTTACTAGTTTTAAATAAAAATGAGCGCGGGTGGTCTAGTGGTATGACGACATATATTTTGCTTATCGCATCTAAAGCGTTAAACGCTCACACCGTGTAAATCAGGGGTTCAATTCCCCTCCTGCGCACTATAAAACCTATTAATCATTATATATGTATTAAAATCTTAGTAAAAACCAAAAAAGTTATATGAAATTATACATTTTCAAAAGTTAAATTACTCTTTCTTTGGGTTTAATTATGTCTAGTTTTTTGGAATCTCGAGAGTTACGTAAACAATATAAGAAAGTTAGAGAATATGTTAAGATAGGATCGATTTTTTTAACTAGATACGAGAAAGCAAGAATAGTAGGGGCAAGAGCTCTGCAAATATCATTTGGGGCACCCATTTTAGTGGATAAACCCACAAATATGATAGATCCCATCAAAATTGCTCAATTAGAGCTCAGATCAAGAATCTTACCATTAACCATCAGACGTGAAAATCCCAGTGGAGAATATCAAGATATTCTTATAAATAAGTTGATATTGAAAAAAGATTAAATCTTCATTTTATTTTTATTGAACGCGATATTTTCCTCGTTCAGTTAAAAAATATACTAGTTTATCTCCGACCATTTCTGATTCTAAATATCCTTTTGAAATTAAATCGCCAAGAATTTCTTCTAATTCTACTTTTTTAAAACCGGGGATTCCTAATGGGATCCTTGATTGGTTGGCAATTATCGCAATTCTTTCTAAAAATAGTCTTTTACCCATAAATGATTCAAGGATAGTAATTTCATCATTTGATAACGTTTCAAATTGGTCATGCTCCAAATAACTTTCTTTTAGAGTTTGAGCTAGATCTCTAGTCTCTGGACTAATTTCTTGTTTTTTTACTTCAACGTGCTCTAATGTAACTAGATCTTTAGCGACGGTTTTTTTTTTACTTTCATTCATTTTTTCTATATAAGCTTTAACTTTCTCTTTATCCTCGTTCTCTTCTTCAGTAGGCTGATCATTTTTATTTTCCATAATATTACCATAAGGAATTTAATTATAAAAATTTATATTTAAATAATGAAAAAGGTCTTAGAGATAAAAACTGGAGAAACAATAGTTTTTAGACATTTAACTAAATCAGATGTTGATGGTGTTTGGAACAATTTTAATGAAGTTATTAATGAAGGTTTATACTTACCTGTATTATTTCCTGTGAGATCTCAATTAGAGAAAGATTCATGGTATCATAATATTAAAAACGAGAAAGAAATATGTATAGTTGCAGAAAATACAGCTCTTAAACGCCCCTATAATATTATTGGACAATGTGAGATTTCTAATTCTAATTGGGATGCCGCAGCGCACGTAGGTACCTTAGGGATTATTGTAAAAGAAAAATATCGAAATTTAACTATTGGAAGAAATCTTATTGATTTAGCCATTCGAGAATCTAAAAGACTAAATAATAAAGAAAAAATTGTTTTAAGCAGTTTTTCAAATAATCAGAGGGCTATCCATCTTTTTACAGAATTAGGGTTTAAAACTATAGGCGTAAGAAAGAAGCAATTTTTAATGGATTCAGACTATATTGATGAGGTTTTGATGGAACTCTGGATAGACGACTCCTTTATTCTAGGGGAACTTTAACCTTTTGTGGTATTCTTCTAAACTTGTTTGATCTAAAGGATTCTCATTTAAGAAAATGAAATTTAGATTGTTGAGATTTTCAATGCTTTTTTTTCTAAATTCTGAAATGTTATTTCTTCCAAGATGTAACATAATTATACTACGTAAACTATCCAAATTTTCTAACTTTTTTATGTTATTATTATCTAAATATAATTCTTGTAATTCTAATAGATTCTGAAGACCTTCCAATTTTCTGATTTTATTATTTGAGAGTTCTAATTTTTTTAAATTTAACAAATTCTCAAGAGACTCAATTCTTTCAATTAAATTATTTGATAGATATAGTCCCTTCATATTTTCAAGCAGTAATAAACCCTCCATTTTAGAAATTTTATTATTATTAAGATATAACCACATTAAATTTTCTAAATTTTGAAGGGCCGTTATTTTCTCGATTTTATTAAAAGAGAGATTTAGTCTTTTTAATTGAATTAAACTATCAAGATTTACTATTTTATAAATCTGATTACGACTCAAATCTAAAACCTCTAAATTACTTAAATTACTTAGATTTTCGATTTCTCCTATGAAATTTTGGTTCAATAATAATTTCTTTAAATTCTTTAAGGATTCAACACCCTCAATTTTTTGAATTTTATTATTTGATAAATTTAATTCTTCTAACTGCTCTAATCCGTTTAAATTTTCAATTTTTTCTAATTTATTATGAGATACATCCAAAGTTCGTAATTTCTTTAGAATCTGAATCCCATCTAGAGATAAAATATTATTTCGATGTAAATGAAGATGTTCTAAATTTTCCAACCAATTTATTGAATTAATATCAGAGATTTTGGTTAAATTAGAACTCTCGCAATTCAATGAGATAAGTTTACCTTTTCTCAAGCTGACGTGATAACCACATTTAATTGTATAATAACTATTTAAAATAACGTTTATACAGATGTCTAGAAACAATTTAGGAATAGCTTCGCTATAATCATAATTAAAAATTTCTTTTGGGAATTCTTTTATTCGCGCTTCAAATTCCTTTTTTATCAATTCCTTGAGATATTCTACTAATATTTTTCTTGCTTTCACGTTTTTTATTAAATTTAAAGTCATAATAGCATATATTCGTTGTTCTACATTATCCAATTTCCTCAATGCATAATTTAGTAAAGGAATTAGTTTCTTTTTATGAGAATACTTTTCTTTCAATATATCTCCCGCTATTAATCTAATCTTTATATCTTCGTCTGAAAGAAATAGATGCTCGAAGAATTTGAAATTCTTACCCTCATCAATTAATCCATAATTTAAGAGAGCATTTTGACGTAATGTTGGATCACTGGAACTATCGATCCACTCTCTTAAAAGAGTTAATCCTTCTTTTTTTCCAATTTCTTCTAAGTTTTCTTTAATATAATTGGGTTTTAATTCCATTTTGTATAGGTATAAATCCTAAATTTTTCGACATTACCTTAATTAATCACATATGATAGAATAAGTTTAAATCTAATCTGTAAGACAACAATAAAAAAAA
>Ga0114922_10000059_pt1 | contig 91513 bp, 83 predicted proteins | sample AartaG_FD_100975 | JGI IMG/M metagenome (GOLD analysis project Ga0114922, IMG submission 100975) | Deep subsurface microbial communities from Aarhus Bay to uncover new lineages of life (NeLLi) - Aarhus_00045 metaG | ecosystem: Environmental > Aquatic > Marine > Oceanic > Sediment | place...
CTACAAACAGGTAAAAAAAGTTTTTGATGCTCATAATATATCTCCTAAGTTTCATAGAGAAGTTTCTATAATGAAGTACTTTGATCCTGATGTTAGAAAAATAATGGAAGAACAGGAAGAAAAGGAAATTAAAATAATTTTAAATTTATTAACTAAATTTAAAAATATAACTAGAGTAAAGGACCTCGAGTCAGCAGCTGTGTTGATCTTTTACTCTATAGAAAATGTTACTCATGCTACTAAATTTCATGAAATAAGAATTGATGAAGAACGTATAATTAATGAATTTACTGATATGCTGATCAGATATCTTTTAGATTAAGCTTATCTTATTAAAAATACTGCTTAAAGAGAGATTTATAACAATCGTATTTTGTAAATATTATTTATTATATTTTCCAATCATGCTTTCAGGATTTAGATTGCCTTTAAATTCTTCATAAGGTATATTGACTGCAAAATCTCCGGCCGCATACGGGGCTACCTGGTAGGCCAGGAATTTTATTATGAGTCCGGAAGGTGTAATAAGAAAGTTTGTAAAGTTAGCCGCGTAATCTGGATCTGTGCCGGCTTCCAACCACTGCATGTCGGGTTCAAAACCCCTGTCATTTATCTGTTTGGCCAGATCCTCCCTGCAGTATTCGGATATCATATCAAGATAATCATATCCGGCTGCAAATAACTCTTCTAACTCTACCAAACTCATTTTTTCAAGGTCGAAATTGATAGTCTCAAAATACAGCATTCCATGAGCTCCTCCTAAGTAGGGATAGACATCAAGGCATACCGAGATCCCATTTTCATCATACATGACTACAGAATAATCTATTGTTAAAAAATAATTTAAGGAAAGATCTTCATCTTGATATGAAGAGATCTCATCCTTAAAATCAGTTATTGTTGAAAGCACTTTCTCTTCATATATTATTTTATTAATGCTGTCGTCCAGTCCGCCTGCTGCGGCAGACTGAAACTGCGGATAAGAAACATCAATTAAATATTTTTCCTCAGGATTTTCTTCAAAAAACCTTTTGTCTATCAACCTGCTGTATCCTGCTGATGCTCCCTTGAAATCATTTATCTGGAGTAGATACATAATAGAATCAAATGCATCAAACCATTCTGAAGCAGGGCCTGACGCCTGACCGGCTGTCAATTTATCGTAAAAATCATCCTGTTTGTAAAGATCCCAGACCTTTTGATCAGAACAGTTTGCTTCATCATATATAAAATATTGGTCCATGCTTTCTATTATTTCATCTGTATCAGCTGAAAGTGCTATCTGTACTTGATAGCCGTTGTTATAAAAGCAAGCTTCCCAATCGAAAGCTACATCGCAGATATCATATCTTCCTAAGACCAGAAACTCTTTTACAAATGTATCACTGATATTGGTCACTTTTCTTGAAGGCTCAAAGGAAAAACCTATGTCCTGAGTAAAATCTCCAACTTCAAGAGCATCTCTTTCGCTTACTGCAGCTTCCTGCTCAGAACCTTTCAAGTCTTCTATGGCATTTATGCTGACGCTTAAAGAAAGATCTCTGTAATCTCCCGACCAGTAAGGATATGAAGAGATGGTTAGATTTTCCTGCGGGTAGATAAAAGCAAAATTCACTTCACTGTTATAAAACATTATATCATTACTTGGTTTATCTATTGATTCACCATTTTCATCCATGTCAGAGGATGTTTCATCCGCTTCCAGACCCTGTTTGGAAATACTATCTTGCATTTCTTTGGTATCTGTAGACTCTTCAAGCTCTATTTTCCTGCAGGAGTTAAGCAGCAGTATTGAGAAGAGCAAGCATATAATAATAAAAATAATAGAAAGATATCTCATGATAGAAAATAATTAATTTTTTTTACTTTTTTTATTCTACTCTTTAAATGCTGCATTTAAAAGTTGTTTGCAGAACCAGTATTTGCTAGATTTGAATTTAGAAGTATTTATTCAAATACATATAGTGTTCATTAATTTACAGGTATTATATAATTATTAATATTTAAAAGATTGATAACCCAGTATACTTATGTTATGAGATTAAATACAAATTATAAAAAATCAATAACCATTATATCTATTACAATTATACTCATATTTATTCCTTTCAGTTTTATTTCAGGAGAAAAAGAAAATATTAATAAAAAAGATAATATTGTGCTTGAGAGTCCTGCAGAAGATACAATAGTATATTGTGATTATTATACCTGGTGGAGTAAAAGTAAATGGAATAGAGGGTATTCCAATTGTCCCTTACTGGGATTTTACAGCAGTCTTGATCCGAAAGTTTTAAAAGAGCATTCAAGATTAGCTAATGAATACGGTATCGATGTTTTTAAAGTTGAATATGTCCCTGAACTAGACGGTAGTATAATAAATGGAATATTGAAAACAGATCTGGGAAATACAAGGGTCTGCCTAATGTATGATACTTTAATAAGGTTTTTGGCGTTAGGTAAGGGACGCCCGCCTTATGATTTTAATGATCCCGAAATCTATAATACATTTATAGATGATATGAATCATATAGCCGATGTATATTTTTCTAATCCAAATTACTTTAATATAAATGGAAGACCCGTGTTGTGGATCTATATTACAAGAGAAATGTGTGGGAACTGGAAAAGTGCCATCAGCGAAACAAGACAGAATATGAACAGCAAGGGATTTAATGTTTACTTGATAGGAGATCATGTTTATTGGAGTTACAATTATGACGGTATTGAATTATTTGATGCTGTTTCTACCTATCATGCTTATCCGGGCGGACCGCAAAATACTTCTGATTTTGCAAATAGACTGAAAATACTATATTCAGGATGGAAGAAAGTTGCACAGACCAAGGGTAAGGATTTTATCCCGGGAGCACTGCCTGCCTATAATGATACCTGCATGACATATGAAAGAGAATGCTTCCCTCCATTAAGCGGCACAAAGGAAGATTTTAATTATATGTTGAGGGTTGTTTCAAACTACCTGGATTGTGTAAATGGTGCTGAAAATTTAACTCAGGTGACAATAGCTACATTCAATGAAAATCAAGAAGGAAGCGGCATTGAACCTTCATCAGAGTGGGGATATGATAGAATAAGTCAGGTACCGATTATTTTTGGAAGCAATTAGCTTATTAAAAAATAGTTGTTATGATATCAAGTTATATAGTATGTAATTTATACTTCCAAAGTTCAAAATAAAAAGTTCTATACCTAATTCTATGGAATTGGAACGCAAAAAGTATTGGATTCTTCTTTATGGATTGATCATCGGGGTCTCATTCGATATTTTTTTCTATAATAAGACGCTGGGTATTTCATATCTTGTTTTTATTGTTCTGATCCTGCTGATGTTTGTAGTAAGCTTTTGGAGTTCTTTAAGGAAATTAAAAAATCTTATGTGGTTATTTGCGGTTCCCATAATACTGCTTGCAGGTGCTTTCTTTATTTACTCCAATCAGGTACTAAAGATTTTAAACTACCTGATTGTTTCTTTTCTAATAATAATATTTAGTTCTCTGGTTGCAGAGGTGAATAAATCAGATTGGTCGGATATAAGGTTCATAGGAGATATTGTTAAGAGAGTCTTTGTACCTTTTGGATTTATACATAAGCCTTTTATAACATTATTCAGGATAAATGTTCATGAAGGTAAGGGCAGTAAAAGCAGAGTTCTGCCAAAGATATTTTTAGGCATATTGATCTCGGTTCCGGTTCTGGCAATTATCATATGGCTTCTATCGTCTGCAGATATTGTATTTAAGAATCTTTTTATAAATATTCCGATTTCAAAAATATTCAAGCACTTTTTGACAGTAATTTCAGTTTTTGTTTATACGGTCTGTTTCCTGTGGTCTTTATTAAAAGCATTTGATGAGAGAGAAAAGTCTACATACGGCAAAATAAAATGGAAATTATTTTTTGATCCTGTGATCCTGCTTACAATACTGGTGTTAATAAATGTGATTTACGCTGTATTCTCTGCTATCCAGTTCGCTTATCTTTTTGGCGGAAGTTCTTTTGTCCTGCCTTCTTCTTATACTTATGCAGAATATGCAAGAAGAGGTTTTTTTGAGTTGGTCATTGTATCGATTATCAATTTTGGAATTTTACTTTTCGGTATTGTATTTGTAAAAAAAGATAATAAAAGAATTTTTACTGCTATCAGGGCTTTTCTTACGCTGCTTGTAGCCTTTACATTTGTTTTACTTTCATCGGCATTTTACAGGATGCTGGTTTATGAACAGGCATATGGTTTTACGTATCTAAGGGTATTCGTTCAGGCTTTTATGATAATGTTGTTTTTCCTGTTTATTGTAAATATCATTTATATCTGGTATCCGAAACTCCCTATAATCAAATCTTATTTTATAATCTCACTTGCAGTTTATATAATACTGAATTTTGCAAATGTGGATGTCATAATAGCAAAAAATAACATCAACCGGTATTTTGAGACAGGACAGATCGATATGGTTTATTTAAAAGGCCTGTCTTATGACGCTGCACCTGAAATGCAGAGGCTCCTAATATCAGCCAGCGATTCATCGGACCCGGAAGAAAAACAGATTGCTGAAGAGATAACAAAATATTTTAATGAAAAAAAATCAGAACTTGAGGATCAAAAAAGCTGGCAGAGTTTTAATATTTCAAGATATAAAGCTGAAAAGATAATAGATAAATATATAGAATAATCTTTGTTTATTTTGTTCCCCTGCTAAAAGAGTATTTTATTACCCCCTGTTTGCAGTTATCAACACAGGTACCGCAGAGAATGCACTCTGAATTTTCCATTTTTCCACTCTTTACCATACTATTGACATCAAGACTCATGGGGCAATTTTCACTGCAGGTCATACAGTGGATGCATTTATCCTTTTCTGCTTTTAGTCTCAGAGACGGCCACTTGAAGAGGTTTCTGAATTTTCTTCCGCCTATCATAAAGGGAGATATCCAGCATACATAATGGCAGAATGCCCTTTTACCAACGGAAAAAGATAATGTTATGACCAATATTACAACGATAAGATAAATGAAGAGTGCGTATACATCTGATATTGAAAATCCGTAAGTGGTCTGGTAGAGGAAATCTATTTTCTTAAATCCACCGGCAGTCACTGTCATATAAATTATTATTCCGATCCAGGGCACCCAGATAAGATACCTTATCCAGTTATATTTGTTATTTACCTTTTTGTCTCTGGCTGAAAAACTTGCTTCCTGGATCCCGGCCATCGGGCAGAACCATCCGCAAAATCCCCTGCCTAAAAAAAGTGCCGACAGAAAAAGAACCGTAAAGACTATAAAACTGCCGCTTACTATCCCCTCTGAAACTCCCATGATAATAAGATAGGGTGAGAAGTAGTAGAATATTGCCGGAAACATTAGAAAGGTAAATAAAATTATTCCTTTTCTTAACTTCTGCCTCAAGATTATTAATACCTCCTTCTTTGACTTTTTTATCCCGGGTTATTCCAAGTGAAAAATTAGATTTAAGTATATCAAATTTTAGAAAATGAAAGCAAGACCTCACTTTATGTGAGGCTTTGCTTTTTAGGTATTTTCGTGATATTGGATTTGGATTTGATTTTTCTAAATTCTATTTTGCTTTTCGTATGATCAGCTTATGGAATAACACCGAATTGGCTGTAGAGATCCGCAAATTCCTGTGAATTTGCAAAACTTTCTACCACTGCTTCTTTGGTCATTCCGGCATTGATAATGGCAAGCCAGCTGTTATAGCCATCGGTATCAGGTTCCCTGTTCAGAATTTTATCATATAAGAATGTTAGAAATTCTGAATCAGAATAACCAGAAATTCTATTTTGTGCTTCTTCACCAAGAATAATCCTTTTTACCATCTCTGCTGCTGTTATAGTGCGGGTCTCTAAAAGCTCTCTCCATAATTCAAGTCCGGAATCTTCCGGCTCGCGGCCTAAAAGTTTATTATACATAAGTACTGTGAATCCTGATCCTGATTTCTCATAAACTCTTGGTTCTGGAGGTTCTTCTACTACCGGGGCTACTACTCCCGGACAGGCATATAAGTCTCTCAAAAAAGTTATGAAAGATAGACATGCAATCAAAATGGCTACCATCAGTAAAAACATGATTTTTCTTTTCCTTGTAATGACCATTATTTCATACCTCCTTCCTTCATCAATTTAAACATTTACAAGCTATCATATATTTTTAAAAAGTTTAATTATTATTAATATATATTAATATTATTATATATTGATAATTTAAATTGTTAGAAACATATAAGAGATCAAATATTTTTTAATTTTTAATTTATCAATATTCTGGACTTTGCTAATCATTCAGGTATCCGGTGTGCAGACAACCTTGAAAAGGAAGAAAAATTAATACATAAATTAATATATATATTAATAAATTAATGTATATTGACTTTAATTTATATATTATTATAATTATTATTATAGATTTTAATGATGCCATATAACATAGAAGGGAGGCAGCTTTCATGAGAAAAGATTTGTACGGCAAATTGATAATACCCATCTTACTCATAACGCTCTTAATTACATTTAGCTTTGCAACTGGATTTACAAAGCAGAGTAATAATGCTTATACAGATGAAGGAATACCTATATTGGAGGATGGAGAAGAGGAAAAAGCTACAAAGTGGATATGTACATGTGGCTATATCTTTGATCCTGAAGTAGAAGGAATTGAATTTGAAGATCTACCGGATGATTGGGTTTGTCCGGATTGCGGTGTTGCAAAAGACGAATTTGTCGAGTTTATAGAGGAAGAAGAGGAAGAGATCTTAAAGTGGACCTGTACGTGCGGTTATATTTATGATCCTGAAGATACAGGTATCAACTTTGAAGATCTGCCGGGTGACTGGGTTTGTCCGGAATGCGGTATGCCAAAAGGGTCCTTTGGGGTGGATATAACATTAAGTGAAGCATATTCCAAATTGGCCCATCTACAGCATGTGATGGCAATGAGAATGAAGCATATAGAAGTTCTTTTAAGAGTACAGAAAGGCAAAGATGTTGACCAGCATTCTAAAGAGGCAATCGGGCATGCAATTATACAGAGTTCAAAATCGATATTTAAAGCACAAGAAGCCATAATTGCTTATGTAGCTTCCTTAAACGGCAGTACTGAAGATACTGGAACTGACAGCGATACCAGTTCAGAAGATGAAGATAATGGTAAAGAAAATAAGCAGGACAAAGGCGAAAAATTTGATAACGGTAAAGGAAATAAACCGGACAAAGATGAAAAATCCAATAACGGTAAAGGAAAAGGTAAAAATAAATAAAGTGTAAGGTCTGAAAACTAATAGGTGATCCTGGAATTATATAGATAAGTATTTTGTATATAAGGAATTTCCTATTAAAAAACTTGAGGGATCTAATAGCCTGCTGAGAATTAATACGTCTGCAGGAATAATAATCATAACCAGATATAATGTACATGAGTGGTATATTATCTGGTTTCTGTTTACTAAAATTTATCTTCCTGATTAATACACTGAGAAAACACCATAAATTACTACTATGCAAACCAATCCTTAATTTCTGTCCGGTCAATATTATTGATTTTTTCATATATTATAAGAAGAACGCTGATTGATATTTTAAATTGTTAGAAGTAATATAATTTAAAAAGTATGGAAAACTCAGATAATTTTAATTTATAAAAAATCATATCGGAAGAGCAGCAGATGCTTACAAATATATTAAGACTACTTATAGCAAGGTCTGTTAGGCACTTTGTTTTTAAGAATGACTATAAAGACAGATTAAATATTGATGTTAAGGACCTGGGCCTTTATTTCCATATACCATTCTGTAAAAAGATCTGCTCATTTTGCCCTTACTATAAAATAAGATTTGATAGTGCCCTCTTAAAAGAATTTAGCAAGGCTTTGATGAAGGAATTGTCTCTGGTATCAGAATCGGCCGGCAGTAAAAAAGAGATCACCAGCGTTTATTTCGGAGGAGGGTCTCCTGCACTGATGGTGGATTACCTGCCTGACCTGATGGGTATGATCAAGGATCTATTTATTATTAAAGGTAATATTGGAATAGAATTACATCCCCGGGATATAAACGAAGCTTTACTGGAGAGGATAAAAGACTGCGGTTTTGATATGATAAGTGTAGGCATTCAATCCTTTCAGGACAGCTGCATTGTCTTGTTGGGCAGGGAAAAAATAGATGGTGAGAGTAAATTAGAAATAGCAAAGAAGGCTGGATTTAAAGCAATTGATGTAGATTTGATCTTTGGTATTCCCGGTCAGACAGAAGAAGATCTAATAAGGGACTTTGAAACAGCTGCAGGCTCAGGCGCTACTCAAATATCGACCTACCCCTTTATTGAGTTTTCTTATGCTCAGTCTGAAAAAAAACCATCTGGCAAAAGGTCAAAGAAACAGATGCTGCAGATCCTTTCAAATATAAGTAAAAAAATGGGTTATAAAAGAAGTTCTGTCTGGACTTTTTCTAAAAAGAATACGCCGAAATACTCTTCTGTGACTAGAAATAATTATATCGGATTCGGGCCGAGCGCAGCCAGCCTGTTAAAAGAGGTATTTAAGATAAATACCTTTTCGGTTAAAGAGTATATTAAATGTCTTGACGAAAGCAGGATACCCACTGCTCTCAGCTTAAAGTTTAATGAGAGAACAAGAGCCCTTTACTGGCTGTTCTGGTCCTCGTATAATCTTTATATTGACCGGAAGGACTTCTACAGGCTTTTTGGAAGGAGGATCGAAGATCTGTTTGGAATTGAATTATACTGGGGCCGGAAACTAAAATATCTTAAAAAGCATAAAGATAATTATAGGCTGACTGATAAAGGTGCATATATTTTTCATTTGGTCGAACAGTCTTATACTCATCAATATATTGATAAAACCTGGAGAGCTGCTTTGACAAACCCGTGGCCTGAAAAGATTGTCTTGTATTAAATACGTCAGTTTTAAGTTATCATATAAACGGCAGATGAAACAAAAAGAAAGAAAAAAAAGTACGATCAGTAATATTTTAAAAGCTGCTACGGACTGTTTTGAAAAGAAGGGTTATGAAAATACACTTGTAACAGATATCTGTAAAAAAGCCGGTATAACCAAAGGCGGTTTCTACCATCATTTTAAAAGCAAACAGGACTTATTTTTAAGGTTGCTTAACGATTGGATAAAGAAAGTATCCGGCAGGATAGATATTTCAGAGTTAGGTTCAGATGATATATATCAGGCACTGATAAGTATCCCCAAAAAACTTCAGCCGATTTTCGAGGAAACTAAAAGTCAGCTTCCGCTTTTTTTAGAGATTTATCTTAAAGCGGTTAAAGATCATAGGTTAAAAAAAGTGGTTCTAAAATCAATAAATATGTATATGGATTTTTTCAGCTATATTATCAATGAATGTATAAAAAGGGGTGTAATAGAAAAAGTAAACCCTGATGAAGCATCCAAGATACTTTTTGCATTGACCATAGGGCTGCTGATGCAGGGCCTGATGGACCCGGAAGGTACTGATTGGGGAGAGCTCGCAACTAAAAGTTTAGTCCTTCTTCTTAAATAAGAAATTATGATTATAAATCATTATAAAAAAAGTTTTAACGCGGCATATTTTTTTCTTATAAAAATTTAATACATACCTTAAGATTGTATTTTTTATCATAAGAGATCAACTAATATTGCCTTATATGTATTGATATATTGAATATAGATACTTCACTTTGAAACGCGAGCTACATTTGGTAAAATTATTATGGATAGTTTCTTATATAAACTGCTTTAAAAGGAGAGTTACATGCCAGGAAGAATTCTAAGATTGAAAAAATCAAAAAAATTAATAAGATTATTGTTTGCCGGCAGCATGGTTATATTATTTATTTTAACTGCCGTTGCCTGTGATTTAGTGGCCACTGTGACTGAGGACAGGGATGTATCTGATTTTAATAAGGTTATCATTGGTGGAAGTGGAAATCTATATATCGAGCAGGGGGAAGAAGAGTCTCTGACTATAAAGACAACAAAAAACATAATTTCATATATTAATACTGAAGTATCAGGAGATACACTGGAAATCGGAATAGAGCAGAGGGGCACCGTTGTACCTGTAGGCGTGGCCAATTACTATCTTACAGTTAAAGATTTGGATGTTATTATAGCCGCGGGCTCTGCAAATGTAAGTTCTTCCCAATTCAATACTAACAATCTTGAGATTACCATGTCCGGCTCGGGGAATGTCAAGTTGGCCGGGAGAGTCGAAAAGCAGACGGTATTGATCAGTGGTTCGGGTAACTATTCAGCCAAAGACTTTATAAGCAGAGATTGTGTAATTGTAATTGCCGGCTCCGGAAACGGTTCGGTCAATGTCACGGACAGTCTTGATGTCAATATCAGCGGCAGCGGTAACGTCAGCTATATCGGAAACCCGTCAGTAAACAAGACCATATCCGGTTCAGGAAGTGTTAAAAGTGTTACCAAATAAGGAGTGTATTCTGATTGACAAATAAGAATAATTACTAAATAATTTCAGATATTAATTAAAATAGTTGATTGTTAAAGAATCTCTTAAAGAAGAAAGGAGGTATAAAATGGCTAAAGTAGCAAGAGAAGTAGTAGAAAAAGCAGGTGTGAATGTGGATGAAATTGTAGAACTACTGGTAAAAAACGCGGCAGCAGAACTGACCACTTACTATTATTACACTATACTGAGAGCAAACCTTATCGGTCTTAAAGGAGAGGGAATAAAAGAAATAGCAGAAACAGCAAGAGTAGAGGACAGAAACCATTTTGAAGCAATTGTTCCCAGGATCTATGAGCTGGGAGGAAAATTACCGGAAAGTATGAAGGACTTTCATGATCTTTCAGCCTGCCCGCCTGCAGCTCTGCCCAAGGATCCCACAGATGTAATGGCAATACTTAAAGTACTGGTAGAAGCAGAAAGATGCGCAGTAAGAGGTTACACCCATCTCTGCAATATTACTGCGGGAAAAGATCACAGGACTTACGAACTGGCCAAGGCCATACTTAATGAAGAGATAGAGCATGAAAGCTGGTTTTCGGAATTTCTGGGCGAGGGTCCATCCGGTCATTTCTTAAGAAGGGGTGAGACATCTCCATTTGTAGGGAAATTTTTAAGGTAATTAAACCGGATATTCTCAAAAAGTAGAAGGCTTTGCCCTTGGCGCAGGGCCTTCTTATTTTAGAAGGGAGTTTATATGAGGAAAGTAAAATGGCAGTTGGTTTTAGGCATAATCTTAATATCTTTATCTGCGCTGCTTTATGTTTTTCATTACGTCATATTTAAAGATATGGAACATATTTTTATCTACCTGGTAGGTGATATAGCATTTGTACCCATAGAAGTATTTTTGGTAACTGTAATAATTCATAGACTTTTAAATGTGAGAGAAAAGAGAACTCTTCTTACCAAGCTGAATATGGTAATAGGAGCTTTCTTTAGTGAAGTCGGTACCAGGCTTCTGACCTACCTTTCCGATTTTGATGCTAACAGCAGCATTTTGATTGATTATCTGTCAAGGATCGGTAAATGGAGTGAGAAGGATTTTAAAGCTATAAACAAAAAATTTAAAGACTATAGTTCAAATATTGATTTTGATCCAGAAAACCTCAAGAATTTGAGAGATTTTATGGTTAGAAAAAGAGATTTTCTTCTAAGGCTGCTGGAAAACCCGAATCTGCTTGAACATGAGTCATTTACTAACCTTCTGTGGGCTGTATTTCACCTGACAGAAGAACTGGAAGGAAGAAAAGAATTCAAGGGAGTGCCCAGGGAGGATTATGATCACCTGATCCGTGATACAAAGAGGGCATACAGTTCATTGATCTCCGAGTGGATATTGTATATGAACCATCTAAAAAACAACTATCCGTATTTGTTCTCTATGGCTATAAGGACCAATCCATTTAAACTGGAATCATCACCTGTAATTGGGTAGATTGTATATAATGAGAGAGTTTACAGAGAAAGAACTGAAGAAATATGACGGCAGGGAAGGCAGAAAGGCTTATGTCGCCTGCTGCGGAAATATTTATGATGTTACAGATAGTTTCCTGTGGAAGGATGGCAAGCACCAGGTGATTCACCTTGCAGGGAAAGATCTGACAGAAGAACTTAAAGCAGCTCCTCACGGAATAGATCTTTTAAACAGAGTTCCTGTAGCAGGCAGGCTTAAAAAATAATTATTGCAGCAGGACCAGACTCAAAATCATAACTACCAGTCCGGAAATGAAGCTGACTATGGGGAGATGAGAGTATCCATAGGATTTGGAAACCGGAAGCAGCTCATCGATGGATATGAATACCATAAGTCCTGCAATACCCGAAAGCAGGTAACCCAGGATCTGTGAATTTAAAAAAGGAAGAAATACCAGGGCAGTGAGCAGTGCCCCGATGGGTTCTACTACTCCTGACAGAAACGACCACAGAAAAGCTTTTCCCCTGCTGCCTGTTGCTTTATATACCGGAGCGGATACGGCAATACCCTCTGGAATATTATGTATAGCGATGGCTGTAGCTACAGCCATTCCGATTTTAATATCTACAATTGAGCTATAAAAGGTAGCCATGCCTTCGGGGAAGTTATGGATACCTATTCCAATTGCAACAAAAAGCCCGGTTCTGAGAAGCTTCTTATTAGTTTTGTCATTTATATTTTCCTTTTGTCCTATATATTCATGGGGGATAAAATAGTCAATAAGGAAAATAAAGATAAAACCGGCAAGGAAAGCTGCACTTGCCTTTATAAATCCAAGCTTTTCAAAACCTGAAGGAAGAAGTTCAAAAAAGGAGACCCCTATCATCACCCCGGCTGTAAAACCCAGTACGGCACTCATAAACTTCGGGTTTTCTCTTTTAAATGCCAGCCCGATCAAGCTTCCTATGGTAGTGGACAAACCGGCAATCGAGGTTATTATAAGAGGTTTTATTATTTGTGAATCCATCTTTTTATTATATTGATTTGCCTGGAAGTTGTCTACTAAACACAGCAGGAATTACGGTATTATATTCCGGCTGTAGAAGACAGGTTAACCGGAATTCAGTTACAATCTGTGATCTCAATAGAGTCCAACTCTCTTTTTCCTGCGTAGGGGATAAATTTATGTTCTTTGGCAGTTTTAATAAAGTCGCATTTCTTATCCTGATCGGCAGGATAGCTTACTGCCAGGACGGGCTTGCCGGCATCTGCTGCTATATTTAAATATTGAAGAGTAGTCTCAAGCTCATCACTGTCCTGCAGGTCGTTGTCAATATACCACAAATCTTCGCGTCCTATTCCATCGATAGCACTCAGGTAATCCTCATCTGCCAGGAGTTCCTCTGCATTCTGGGGTATGACAAGAAAGTCTTTTTCTTCTTCTTTTAATTCTTTTGAGATATTTATTACTAAATCAGACATCTCTTTTCTTGCAGAATCAAATCCTCTGTCCTCGTAGTACCGGTAGGCATCGATGATATCCAGATAAACGCCGTTATAGCCCAAGCCTATTATTTCATCTAATCTGGAGAATATTGTTTCCTGCCACGGCTCATACCAGTACCTGACTTTATAGTTACCGGCCCAATCCGGATTCTCGTCATCTATAAAGGCAGGATTTCCTGTTTCCCAGTCATCCTTCCAGTAATCTCTATAATCCTCAGCCTCGCCGATACTGAGGTAAGCCAGTAATATCTTATCCTGGCTGTGGAGGATCATTAGATCGTCCCGTGTCAGTCTGCTGTCATCGGGATCGACTATAGCTATTTCAAATCCCGCGTTTTCAAGTTCATCAAAACCTATTTTCTGGAGAACATAAATCAGCCTGGTATCCGGGCCGGTTTTGATATCGGTATAGGCTTCCTGGACGGCACAGCTTGGTAACAGTAAATTAAAAAAAACAGCCAGTATAAATATTGGCAGTATCCTGTGGCTTTTAGCCAGTTTCATAATAAAACTCATTATATAATTTTTGATATCTCTTTAAAATCCATTTGGAAAGGAATATACTTATATAATAAGAAGGCATATTTTTTGCAGTAATAGAACCTGTGTGCATGTATTTCGTCTGATACTAAAAAGGAGGTCATATGATTGAACAAGTTCACAAGCATATTACATCGGAACTCCAGCAAAACGCCCGTACCGATACTATTTTTATAATCACTGCAATTTTCCTTAATCTGCTGGCACTTGCCATCAATTCTTCTGTTGCTGAAAGCTCCCGTGATGAGACTAATCTTTTTATTGTAATGTTTGTAATAGTTGCCCTGGTAATAGTGGTGAACCTTATTGTAATATTCGGACTGCTGAAGGGAAAGCAGACCAGATCAAAGCTTATAGGGGGTCTTCTCAGGATGTATAAAGATCAGAATGTAGAAGGATACTATGATACGTCTCTTTTAATAAATTATAATACGAGATATAATCTTTTCATCCTGGCAGTCGTATTTACCGGGGCTATAGCTATTGCAATACCTTTTATAATCAGATAGAAGGTCTGCGGCAAGATAGTAAGTGATAATTTTTTTATCCGGTGAATGTGTTATAATTGTCTAAAAATAGTATTATAGTTTTATAAGATTTTATTTTGATTTAAAAAAATGGGTGAGAGTAACAAATTTTACACTGTTGAACAAGCAGCTGAGATCCTTGGAGTAAGCGAAAGCGAGATTTCAAATATGATCTCTTCAAATAAACTCCCTGCCGAAAAAGAAGGTAAAGCCGTGAAGATAAAAGTAGAAGATATGGAAGAATTTCTTGACGGCCTGGAGAGAAAAAATACCGGAGAGGAAGATGCTGCAGCGGAGACCGAAAGAAATGCAGAAGAAGATAGAAATAGGAAAAAAAAGGAAGTCGAGGTCCTGCTCGGAGGGAAAAAAGCTCTTCTTGAAAAAGCCTATAAGGAATTACTCCAGAAAAAGCAGGAACTGGAAGAAGATATAAATTATCTGCAGTATGAGTATGATGAATTTAAAAACAGGATCAAGAGGTTGATCATAGAAGAACTTAATATGTTTTTAAGAAAAATCGAAAAAGCGAATTTAAGGGAAAGTGACGAAGTCATACAGGGTAATTTTGGGAAGAACTTGAATGTGGGTGAAGGTATAAGCGAGATATCGGAAGGCAAAACGGGCGGCAATAACGACAATGAAGAAACGCTGTTATTGGAAGATAGTAACGGAAGTGATAAAAAAATAAAATTAGGTGAAGAAAATCAGATCAGATTAAATGGAGACAGCAGGACAGATAATTTATAATTTTATTCCGAAGGTAAATTTCTGGTAGATAAAGGTTGATAAAAATTAAATGAGGCTTCATTATTTTTTAGCAAAAACAAGCTTTAAATATAAAGAAGGATTTAAGATTAAAAAAGTCAGAGGTAATTTTACTTCTGACTTTTATTTTTAAATAAGATTATATATTGGGTAGTATGGTTAAGAAATGAATATTGAGAATATTACAAAAGAACAGCTGATAAAGAAACTGGTGGAGATGCACCAGAAGATCATCAATCTGGAGAAAGATAAAAAAGAGTATGAGTATCTGAAAAGATCGCTTAAAGAAAATGAAGGAAAATACAAAAGTATGCTGGAAACCGGTTCTGTCGGGATCCTTACTGTAGAAGATAAAGGGATAATAACATCCTGCAACGACGCAGTACTGGATTTTTCAGGCTTTTCCAGAGAAGAATTGATCGGCAAATATTTTACAAAGAGGGTCAACCTCAGCACAAAGGAAATCCCCAGATATATGGAATTATTTAAGACAGTCCTGGAAGGAAAAGAAGGGAAGCCTTTTGAAATTACCCAAAAACATAAAAACGGGGATGTCCTTTATGGAGAAGTTTATTTCGGACCCTTAACAAATGAGGACAATAAGATTACCGGCTTTAAAATAATAATTAAAGATATTACCCAGAAAAAGAAAGCCGAAATCAGGTTTCAGGAAAGTAAAAATAAATTTGATCTGCTGTTCAGATCCTCACTATCAGGAGTGGTTATTCACAATAATGGTAGGATTGTTGAAGTAAATGATACTTTTTCAACGATGTTTGGCTGTGACCTTTCTTATCCTGTCAGAAGGAATTTACTGGAATTTATAGCTCCCGAATTCAGGGAAACGATGACAAACAGGATAAAATCAGAATATGAAGGGTCTTATGAGATAAAAGGGCTTAAAAGTACTGGGAGTAAGATCAATATTGAAGTCACCGGCAGGGCCATTACTTACCGGGATGAGCAGAGCAGGATAGAGATTTTAAATAATATTAATGAACAAAGGAAAGCTGAAAGAAGAATAAGATATTTGAGTTTTCATGATAAACTGACGGAACTCTATAACAGAGCTTATTTTGAAAAGGTACTTGCGAACATTTATAGAGACAGGCAGCTGCCGTTAAATTTTTTAATCTGTGATCTGAATGGACTTAGATTAGTAAATGATGCTTTTGGCTATGAAGAAGGAGACAAACTACTTAAAAGGCTGGCGAAGATATTGAAGTACTGTTCCAGGGAAGAAGATATTATCGCAAGGTGGGGAGAAGATGAGTTTTTTATACTTATGCCCAGGTCTTTGGAAGAAGATGTCAGGAAATTGCAGAATAGAGTAAAAAAGATCTGTGCAAAGACCAGAGACCAGAAGATTCCGCTTAATATTTCCATAGGGATTTCAACGAGAGAAAACCTGGATCAGAACTTAACTGATGTCATAAAGGAAGCAGAGAATAATATGTATAAGAATAAACTGCTTGAAAGAAAGAGTATTTATAATTCCATAATATCATCATTGGAAAGAGTATTGTGGGAGAAAAATCGTGAAACAAAAGAACACGCGGAACGCTTGAAAAGATTGATATTAAAACTTGGAATAACTATTAATCTGCCTCAAAATAAATTGGATGAACTGGTATTGCTCTCCGCTCTTCATGACATAGGGAAAGTCGCCATACCCGATAAGATTTTGATGAAAAAGGGTAAATTAACATCCAGAGAGTGGAAGGTCATAAAAAGACATCCTGAAATAGGATATAAAATCGCTGAATCGACTCCACAGATCGCACCTATAGCTGAAGATATACTGGCGCATCATGAGTGGTGGGATGGAACAGGTTATCCGCAGGGGCTGAAAGAGAGAGATATTCCTATTAATGCATGCATTGCTGCCATTGTGGATGCTTACGATGTTATGATAAACGGCAGGCCTTATAAAGAACCCATTTCCGAAAAGGAAGCGATAGAAGAGCTGAAGAGGTGTTCAGGAACTCAATTTCACCCGATACTGGTGGAGAAGTTTATTGCGTCTCAGGGAAATTTAAATTAATTCCTCTAATGTTGGATTGTCAAACCAGCTAATAGCTTGCTAAGTAAAAATATGAAGAAATTATTATCAGCAGCGTTTTATCTTATGATTTTAATCTTTTTGACTGCAACACTTGTTGGATGTACCGGGGAGATAAAACCGGAAGATGCTGATGATGCAGGTATCGGTATTATAGTAAGTATTTTACCCCAGGCTGAATTTGCAGAAAAGGTGGGAGGAGATAAAGTAAAAGTCACGGTAATGGTTCCGCCGGGAGCAAGTCCGCATACTTATGAACCTTCTCCTGGTCAGCTGGTAGAAGTCAGCGAAGCTGAAATATATGCCAAAGTCGGCACCGGGATTGAATTTGAACTGGCCTGGATGGATAAAATAATAAGTGTAGGTGAGGAAATGCTTGTAGTGGACTGCAGCAGCGGAATAGATTTAATAGAGGGTTCCGGTGATTTTGAAAGTAAGGAAGGGAACGGAGACCATAATTTTGACCCTCATATCTGGCTTTCACCTGATAATGCCAGAATAATGACTGAAAACATTTATTATGGTCTGATAGAGATAGATTTTGAAAACCGGCAATATTATAAGGAAAACCTGGAAAATTATATAGCTGAATTGGAATATCTGGATGATGAAATTAACGGATTTCTTTTTGAAAAAGAAAATAGAAAGATAATAGTCTATCATCCGGTGTGGACTTATTTTGCCCGGGATTACAATCTCGAGCAGATAGCTATTGAAAGAGAGGGAAAAGAGCCTACGGCAGAAAGCATCGGAGATTTGATAAGCACAGCTAAACAGTATAATATTAAATCAATCTTTGCTTCTCCGGAACTAAGCACCCAGAGTGCCGAGACGATAGCCAGGGAGATCGGAGGAGAAGTGATTCTGATAAGCCCGCTTGAAAAAGATTATATTAAAAATATGAGAAATGCAGCACAATCCTTTGCCCGGGCGCTTAAGTAAGATTTTACCATATTAACGGTTAACATAAATGAAGAAAGAAATTGTTGCGGATTTAAAAAATATATTTTTTTATTACGACCGGTTTCCAGTCCTGGAGAACATACACTTTTCTGTAAAACAAAATGATCTCCTGGCCATAATAGGACCAAACGGAGGGGGGAAAACGACATTACTTAAGATTATACTGGGATTATTAAAACCTGATAAAGGTACTGTTAAGGTTTTTGGCAAAGATCCTGAAGAGGGCAGAAAATCGATTGGTTACCTGCCCCAGTATACACATTTCGATCTAAATTTCCCTATAAACGTATTTGACCTGGTCATAATGGGACGATATAAAGGGGTGCTTAAAAAATATTCATCAGAGGATAGGAAATCTGCAGCAGATACTCTTAAAACCGTAGGCATGTATAAATACAGGGACCGGCATATAAGCATGTTATCAACCGGACAGCTGCAGAGGGTTCTTATAGCAAGAGCTTTAGTGAGAGAGCCTGAATTGCTTTTACTTGACGAGCCCATGGCAAGCCTGGATCCGGAGATGCAGATATCAATTTATGAGTTATTGCTGGAGCTTAATAAGAAGATGGCTGTAGTATTTGTTACCCATGATATCGGTGTGATTTCAGTCTATGTAGAGAAGATAGCCTGTCTGAACCGAAAGTTGTTTTATCATGGCCCCAAAGAAGGGAGTCTGGGCAAACTTGAAGAAGCTTACAGATGTCCTGTGGAAGTACTTGCTCATGGTATACCGCATAGAGTACTGGGAAGGCATAAGAAATAATGGAAATCTTTCAGTATGAGTTTATGAGGAATGCTGTCATCGCTGCGGTTCTCGTTAACATAGCATGCGGTATCGTAGGCACCTATGTTGTTATAAAAAAAATAGTATTTATAAGCGGGGGCATCTCGCATGCAGCATTTGGAGGTATCGGTCTGGGCTACTTTCTGGGGATAAATCCGATCATTGCTGCTGTTCCTTTTAGCATGCTGTCAGCAGTTATAATCGGGATCATCGGGAAAAGAAGCAGATTGAGCGAGGATACTGCTATCGGGATGGTCTGGGCAGTAGGTATGGCATCAGGAATCATATTTATCAATTTGACTCCTGGTTATGCACCTGATCTTTTCAGCTATCTATTTGGAAACATCCTGACCATTCCAGTTAATGATTTATATATTATGCTTATAATGAACCTGGCGATAATTATCATTGTGGTCGTATTTTTCAGAGAGTTTTACGCCATATCTTTCGATGAGGAACATTCAACCATAACCGGTATGCCGGTTAAGCTTCTATATCTCCTGCTTCTCTGCATAATAGCCTTAAGCGTTGTTGTCCTTATAAGGATCGTAGGTATTATATTAGTAATAGCACTGCTTACCATCCCGGCATCTATCTGCAGGCAGTTTACTTATAATATAAAGAAAATAATGTTAAGCTCGGTCATTACCGGGATCATCATAACTGTAGCAGGCCTGTGGGTCTCTTATCTGCTGGATCTTGCTTCCGGAGCCACCATAGTCCTGCTTCTGGCAGCAGTTTTTTTTGTTTCTTATTTTATAAGAAAAATTATTGTTTATGCAAAGCTGCATTCGGCAAATAGTGATTTATCAGGAAAGTAAACTGCTCTATTTTAAGACTACTTAAGGAGACTTAATGAAATATAAAAAAGTATACATACTGATAGCTGTTCTGTCTGTGGTAACAGTTCTAAGCATTTCGGCTGTATGTGATTTTACAGGCGGCGGTACCGAAGAAGCGGATTCTGATGCAGAAATAGCAGAAGAAGAAAAAGACGGAGAAGAGGATACAGATGATACTTATGAGGAAGAAAGTAAATTCACAGAAGACTATAAATATTCAATGCATTTTGGAGTCGGCGGCAGCCTGTACCCTGATATCAAACAGGGCGAGGGAGCTATTCAGAAGATCACTGAAGATCTGGATAAACTTGGAATGATATGGCTCAGGCATCCCGGGAGAGGTATTGCCTGGTATGAAGTCCAGCCTGCAAGAGATACCTGGGATTTTACCAAGTATGATGCTGTAATCATTAATAACCAGCATCCCTGGATAATACCGATATACGGCATGATAGGAAATGCCTATCCTTTTGAGGGAAATTTTACCAGGGAATATCTGGAGTCCCTGGGACAGAAAGAAAATATTATGCAGTATATCAAAGACCATGAACTGGATATGAATGACCAGCAGCAAAAAGCGGATGCCGAGGTGTATGTAAAGACCTTTGTAGAGAGATATAAAGATAAGATAAAGTACTGGGAGATCGGTGGTAATGAGGGGATCGGCTCTCAGTACCGGCTTGATATTGTCAAATATACTTATATGTGGATAAAGGAAGTACAGCCGGAATCGGTGGTCCTGATAACTGCGGTAGGCGGAGACGATGATGATCAATTTTATAATGGAATAAATGCTTTTGACGATCTGCTGGCCCAGGGAATAGATGATTATTTTGATATAGGACATTTTCATTATTACGAGAGATTTGAAAATGATTTTGAGAACAGACTGGAAGACAGGTTTGATGAGTACAGGGGAGTGATGAAAAAATATGGAGTAGATAAGCCCATATGGGTGACAGAAACTTCTACTTCCAGTTATGAGAACACTGTTTTGTCCGAACCAGGTTCAGAGCAAATACAGGCAAGGCATGTGGTAATACGGTTGGTGGTCTTTGCAGCCAGGGGGGCGGAAAAGGTCATCTGGTATAATTACGGCGAGCTGACCGAAGATGATAAGTTCTACGGCTGTAATCTTGTGGATAACGGGGACGGCCCAAAGCCGGCTTATTATACTTTTAAGATCCTGGTTGAAAAATTAGGTCATTACAAGAAAGTCGATATCCTTCAAAGGGATAGTATAAGGCTTTACAGATTTATTGATGAGAAAGACAAGCCGGTATTTGTAGCATGGTCAGATTACCTTCAGGATATAGACCTCAGTGAATATTTCAAAGACGATATGGTAAAAGTGACTCATATTATCGAAGATGAAAGTACAACTCCTCTAGTAGAGTCAACCAGCGCAGATCAGATCAGTATTTCCCCCAGCCCTGTGTTTATAGAATATAAATAGGCCGCACCCTATCCAGCTGTATCCTTTGGTCCAGTGCTTTCTGAGTCCGGCTCTATTGATAAAGAAATTCTAACTGCCTATAATTAAATTAAGAAATCAATTACTCTGATTGCTGCCTGTAAAGGTAATGGATTTTGGTAATATTGTATTTATAAGCAGGTGATATCCCTGTGACATCAGGTTTGCTTTCCTACATCAATAAAAATATAAAATCGAAAAAAAACTATTTTTACTACAGGGGGAAATACAGGACATTGTCCTGGAGTTTAGACGAAGTCTATGAGTATGCTGCAAGATTTGCAGGGCTGCTCAAGGAACTTAAAATAGTCAGGGGTGACAGGGTCATAATAAAAGGGCAAAACCGGCCGGAGTGGGTAGTTGCCTACCTGGGCTGCCTTCTTGCAGGAGCAGTTGCAGTACCGCTTGATATAAATTCCAGTGATGATTTTGAAAACAGGGTACAAAATAAGGTAAGAGCAAAATTAAAAGTATACAGCGGCAATAAAAAGAAGTCCCGGCAGCCGAAATCGATCGGCATGAAAGACATAAAAGAACTTTTATCATCCATACAGCCATTTGAAAATGGAGATACAAAAGTATGTGATGACGATCTGGCCCAGATTATCTTTACATCAGGTACTACCGCCGAGCCGAAAGGAGTAATGATCACCCACCGGAATATTGAAGCTAATTTGAGGTCTGTTCAACCTGTCATGGACAGGTGGAGAAATTTTTTCCGTCTTATGTGGAATTTGAAGATCCTGTCAGTTGTCCCTTTAAGCCATATGTACGGTCAGTTTATTGGAATATATGTTCCGATGATAATAGGCAGTTCTGTAGTCTTTATGGACAGCGTAAATCCGAGGGATATCATAAGGGCGGTAAGGGAAGAGAGAGTCTGGATGCTGGGAACACTCCCCAAGATATTGGAACTGCTGAAGGAATATATAGTCAAGAACTTCAATCTGGAAGGAAGAAAGTTTGAAAGAAAATACAACAGGTTTAAGAAAATCAAGTGGCCGATCCGGCTTCTGGCTTTCATTAACATCCATTTGAAAATGGGCTGGAGGCTTGTAGTTATAATTGTAGGGGGCGCGGCTTTTAAAAGGAGTATGGACGAGTTCTGGAGGTGTATAGCATATACTATTTTCCAGGGTTACGGATTGACAGAGACGGCTCCGCTTATAACTCTGGCCGATCCTTCGCTGACCGGAGCAGGTTCGATCGGAAGGGTCCTGGGCGGGCAGCAGATCCGTCTTGTGGGAGGCGAGATATATGTAAAAGGTGATAATGTGACTCCCGGCTATTACAGGGATCCCAAATTAACAGAGGAGGCCTTATCTGGAGGCTGGTTTAAGACCGGGGACCTAGCAGAGATGGGTAAGGACGGCAACCTGTATTTTAAGGGAAGAAAAGACGAAGTTATAGTCAGGGCCGACGGCATAAATATCTATCCTGAAGATATTGAGTCTGTTTTAAAAATGTTCAGAACGGTAAAGGACTGCGTGGTCTTGGGACTGGGATACAGGGGCGGTCTGGAAATCCATGCAGTGTTGATACTGGAGGAAAAATACAGGGATTCTCCTGAAAAGATAATCAAAGATGCCAATGAAAAATTAAATGTATATCAGCATATAAACAGTTACAGTATATGGAAACAGGATGATTTCCCCAGGACAGTGACCAAAAAAGTAAAACGAAACAAAGTAGCAAAAGCCGTTTCTTCAGCAGGCATCAAGGGGGAGACTGTGGGACCGGAGCCTTACAGCCGTTCCGAGGAAATGTTTAAGATCATAAAAGGCTTTCACAGAATCAAGCAGCAAGATTTTAAAAAGAAGGCTAAACTTGAAAAGGATCTGGGGCTTGACTCTCTCGGCCTGGTAGAGTTTGTAGGTGCCATTGAACAAAAATATGATATAGAAGTAGATGACTCGCTGATTACAGGGAATACTACTGTGGGTGAAATTGAAAGTATGATAAGCTCTCCAAAAAAAGTTTCCCGCAAGATACCGTTCTACAGCTTCCCGTTCTGGGCTACCGTTTGTTTGTTAAGGACAATCTTTCAGTATATTTTACGTCCATTTATGTCAATTATTTATAGGCTTAAAACCGGGGGAATTGAAAACTTAAAGAAAGTAAGCGGGCCCGTTGTTTTTGCGTCAAACCACACCAGTCTTTTAGATACCTTTGTGATTCTTTATTCCCTCCCCCTAAAGTTGAGGCAGAGGGTGACCGCTGTAATGTCTATAGAGTATCACTTCAGCCATTTCTTCTATCGTACCGGTCCATGGTGGAGAAGGATCATAGAAGCAATAGGCTTTTATCTTCTTGTAAATTTGTTTATTAACACCTGCCCTTTGTCCAGGACACACGGGTTTAAGCAGATCATGGAAAATATCGGGAAAGTAATAAGCAGGGGATGGTCTGTTTTGATCTATCCTGAAGGCAGAGTGACCACTGATGGCAGCATTAAAGAATTCGAGTCCGGTGTGGGAGTAATAGCATCTGATATGGAAGTCTCAGTAGTTCCTGTAAGAATAAACGGGCTTTTTAATATTTTAAGAAATGGAATACTGCCATGGGGCCACCTGCCCAGACGGCCTCTTGTAATGGTCAGTTTTGGAAAGCTGCTGAAATTTAAAAACAAAAGCTATAAGGAAATTACAACAGCAATTGAAAAAACGATAAGGTCCCTGTAGATCCAACAGTCTTTTTATTTGCACTATTTTGATTGTTGTAAGAAAATATATTATAAACTAAGGAGGATAATATGACTGAGAGATTACAAATATATAAGTGTGAAATATGCGGCAATATTGTAGAAGTTCTTCATGAAGGTCAGGGAGAACTTGTCTGTTGTGGTCAGCCTATGAAATTATATAAGGAAAACACGACCGATGCTGCCCTGGAAAAGCATGTACCTGTGATTGAGAAGACAGAAAGCGGCTTTAAGGTTAAAATCGGAAGTGTTGCTCACCCCATGGCAGAGGAACATCATGTTGAATGGATCGAAGCAATAGCGGACGGAACAGCCTACAGGCAATTTCTGAAACCGGGAGATGCTCCCGAGGCTGAGTTCTGTATAAAGTCTGATAATATAATTGCCAGGGAATACTGTAATATTCATGGGTTGTGGAAAAAATAACAGTAAAATAATATATGTATAATAAAATATGACCACATCTTTACAAAAAGGGTGTGGTCATATGTAATATAAAAGAAAAGGGGCTGGATTGAAATGAGCATACAAAAACTAAAAGAAAATGTTTATTTTGTAGGAGCCTTAGATCGGGACAGAAGATTATTTGATGAACTGGTACCGCTCCCTGACGGGACTACTTATAATTCGTATTTGATCAAAGGATCGGAAAAAACTGCCCTGATCGAAAGTGTCGATCCCCCGATGTATGGTACTTTAACTGATAATATAAAGGAATTAAATACGGAAAAAATAGACTATATTATATCCAACCATGCGGAGCAGGACCATTCAGGTTCGCTTCCGAAGCTTATAAAAGACTATCCCGGGTCTAAAATAATCACAAACCAGAAGTGCAAATCAATGCTGGAAGATCTGCTTCTGATCCAGGAAGAAAGATTTATAGCAGTAGAAGAGGGTGATACGATTTCTCTTGGAGATAAGACACTGCAGTTTATCTTTACTCCCTGGGTTCACTGGCCTGAAACGATGTCCACATACCTGAAGGAAGACAAGATACTTTTCAGCTGTGATTTTTTTGGTTCTCATTATGCAGACAGTGAACTTTTTTTAAGGGATGAAAAGAAGATATACAATGCTGCAAAACGGTATTATGCAGAGATCATGATGCCCTTTAGAACCAGCATAATAAAAAATATAGAAAAAATTGAAGATCTTGATATAGATATTATCGCGCCCAGCCACGGGCCTGTTTATGACAATATAGATTTTATTGTAAATGCTTACAGGGAATGGGCTTCGGATAAAGTAAAAAATGAGGTCATAATACCCTATGTGTCCATGCACGGCAGTACAGAGAAGATGGTAGAGTATCTCAAGCAGGCTCTTGACAGAGGGGGAGTTACCGTAAAGGTCTTTCATCTTACAGATTCTGACATAGGTGAGCTTGCAATGGCCCTGGTAGATGCTGCCACGGTGGTAATAGGAGTTCCTACCGTACTTGCCGGCCCTCATCCTAATGCAGTATATGTGGCATATCTCGTGAAAGTTTTAAGGCCGAAGCTGAAGTTTATATCGATCATAGGCTCATACGGATGGGGCGGAAAAACTGTTGAAATACTTTCGGACTTAATATCTACTCTGAAGGCTGAGGTAATAGAGCCGGTAGTAATAAAGGGATATCCCAAAGACACAGATCTCAAGCTTTTAGATGAGCTGGCTGATAAAATAATCTTAAAGCACAAGGAACTCGCAGGAGCCGGAAAAATATATTAAATATAAGAAACAGCGTGGATTTAACATCCATAATAAAATAATGGGACTTACAGAAGAACTGGACAGATTATATCTGTATTATAATGACAGGCAATTTGTGCATCCCGACCCTCTTGAATTTTTATACCGATACGATGATATGAAGGATCGCGAAATTGCAGGGCTGGTCGCTTCCTCGCTGGCCTACGGCAGAGTAGCTCAGATACTCAAAAGCGTTTCGCTGGTGCTGGAAAAAATGGTACCGGGCCCCTCTGTATTTTTAAAAAAATCTTCTTCTGACCTGCTTTACAGGACTTTTTCGGATTTCAAGCACAGATTTACCACCGGCGCAGAATTATCCTGCCTGCTGGTAAATATAAAAGAATCAATACAGAATTACGGGTCCCTGAATGCCTGTTTTGCTGAAGGGTTAAAAAAAGAAGATAAAAATATTTTTCCTGCTGCAATAAATTTTGCTAAAAACCTTAATGCTTCTCCAGAAAACAGATGCAACAGCTTAATGCCTTCACCGGTGGGAAACAGTGCTTTTAAGAGATTGAATCTTTATCTGCGCTGGATGGTGCGCAGGGATAATGTAGACCCCGGAGGCTGGAATAAGATCTCAAGGTCAAGATTGATTGTCCCTCTTGATACTCATATGTACAGGATCTCATTTAAGTTAGGATTTACCAGAAGAAAACAGGCAGATATACGGACCGCTCTGGAGGTGACCGATGCTTTTAGGAGATTTGATAAAAATGACCCTGTAAAGTATGATTTTGCGCTTACCAGGCTGGGGATGAATAAAATTGAAACGATTTTCTTAAAAGAATGCATTATTTAATGTTTTAAACTTTTAAAAACTGGTCGTATAATATATAATAATGTGAAATTTTAATATGCATAAATTATCATCTGATTTCATAAGGAGTAAATTATGATAAGAAAAATATTTTCCAAAGCCAAGTACTTTTTTTTAATAGTTTTAATAGGGGTCCTGGTCATAACCCTTTTTCCTACCGCAATAAATGGAGGATCGGAAGAACAGGTGCAGAGCTTTGTGACCCGTTTTTACGAACAGTGCCTGGGAAGACAGCCTGATCCTGGAGGATTGAATGAATGGGTAGGACGCCTCCTAAATGGCTCAAGGACTGGTGCTGATGTTGCGGAAGGATTTGTTTTCAGCGAAGAATTTACCAGTAAGAATCATTCAGATGAAGCTTTTGTCACCATACTCTACAGAGCGTTTTTTAACAGAGAACCGGATTCAAACGGCTACAGTGCCTGGCTTGGAAGAATGGCAGGCGGCATGAGCAGAAAATCTGTTTTAGACGGGTTCTTAAAATCACAGGAATTTGCCCAGCTTTGCAGTAATTACGGTATTACATCTTACGCCGGTGCTCCGGCTTATACTGCTTCTACTGCTTCTACTGCTTCAGGCTACAATTCAAGCGGAATATCGGGTTTTCATGCAGGAAGAAAAGTCAATTTTATTATATGGGGAGATGACAGCGCTCACGACAGAGCAGGAGGAAGAGTAAGCGGAAGGACTGATATCAATATATTCGTTCATATGAATCTTGATACCGGGAAGGCTTATTTTGTGACAATACCCCGGGATACCTGGTTCGGAGGGCGTAAAATCAATGGATATCATGCCTCAGGCGGAAATGATTATGCCGTAAGCAAGTTTGAACAATTTACCGGGGCAAAGATCGATTTCTATGTTATAACTGATTTTGATGGATTCAAACCTTTAATTGATTATTTTGGTGGTGTGGATACCACAGTAGAAGAAAATATATCTGATAGTTTTTCCAGCTGTTACCTGGGTATAGGGACACATCATATAAATGGAACTCAGGCACTTGCTCTTTCGAGGGCAAGACATGGCAGATCCCTTTATGGAGGAGGAGCTTATTCCAGAGAGAGACAATCAGCGATGCTTCTGGCTGATCTAATGCTGCAGAAAAGATCAATGGTAAACTCGGGAAATCTATCCAATTTCTTAAATACAATGGGTCAATATGTCTGGACTAATATATCTTTGAACCAGGCAGCACAGATATTGCCGGTGATGCTTTCTATGAAGAGGGAAAATATTACCATTACTACCTTTAATTCATGGCCGCAGTGGTTTGGGAAGTCAAGTGCTGTTGGCTATAATGAGGCAGAGAAAAATCAATTCTTCCAGAATATCCTGAATCAATAACATATGTTTAAATACTAAACTTATAAGCTATTGTAGGGATTGTAAATAGCATAATTATATGAACTCCAAAAGAGACCTGCTGTTAAATGGTAATTTAACCAGACTACTGTTTAAATATTCAGCACCTGCTACCATCGGAATGGTAGTAGGTGCTCTTTATAATATCATAGATACAATATTTGTAGGCAAGGGTGTAGGCTCTCTTGCCATTGCTGCACTTTCCATAGTGCTGCCCATGCAGATTATTATAATGGGTATCGGGACTATGATGGGTATCGGCAGCGCTTCTATCATTTCGAGAGCGCTGGGAAGAAACAGGAAAGATATAGCCCAGAATACTTTTGGAAATGCAATCATGCTAAATCTGCTGATAAGCGCTTTCTGTATGGTTTTAATCTATGCCTTTATGGATAAGTTTCTGGTATTTTTTGGAGCATCGGCTCAGGTACTGCCTTATGCCAGAGATTATGCTTATATAACCCTGGCCGGTTTCATTTTGCTTTCTTTTACACTAAACAGCAACAGCTGCATAAGGGCGGAAGGCAGCCCCAGAGCCGCCATGTATGCTATGGGAATCGGCGGCATAATCAATATTATTCTTGACCCCATATTTATATTTGTATTGGGTATGGGAATAAAGGGTGCAGCCATTGCTACGATTATCAGCCAGTTTGTAAGCACGGTGTATATTATTTTATATATCCTTTTTAGCAGGAGTGTTTTTAAAATAAATCTATCCGTGCTTAAGATAAGATTACCTCTGGCAAGGGAAATACTCTCTCTCGGTTTCCCGTCTTTTATAAGGACAACCATGGCCAGTTTTTTAATCCTTATTTTTAACAAGCTTCTTTTATTTTATGGAGGCGATCTGTATATTGCCATAATGGGAATAGGCCTCAGACTGTTAAGCCTTGTCCAGATGCCGCTGATCGGGATCACACAGGGATTTTCAACTATTGCGGGTTTCAATTATGGAGCCAGGCTTTATACCAGAGTGAAAAAAGTTCTGGGAATAGCTGTATTATGGTCCGTTATTGTAGCCGGAGCAGGATTTTTACTAATGATGATCTTCCCCAGGTCCGTAATAACACTTTTCAGCAACGATCCCGAACTTATAGATGAAGGCATCAGTATTTTAAGGATTGTCATATTATTTCTTCCCTTTATTGGAATACAGATGCTGGGCGGAGGGATGTTTCAGGCTATTGGAAAAGCAATGCCGGCCCTTATTTTGACAATATCCAGACAGATACTATTTTTAGTCCCTGCGGTTTTTCTTCTGCCGTTAGTCTTCGAGCTGAACGGTATCTGGATGGCTGTTCCGGTTGCGGATTTCCTGTCAATAGCTGCTACCGGAATCTGGGTATCAAGGGAGGTAAAAAATTTTAATAAGGTAATTTTAGATCCATCCTAATTATTATTGGCTAGTGTTCTTCCGAGTTCATAAGCTTTATTCAGGTAATCTTTCTTTTTAAGGATTTCTCCTTTATTGCCAACGCCGGGGACGATAATTTTACTTACCAGGTTCATCTGTAAATACTTAAAACACTTTTCAAAGAATACAACGAGGAGTTCAGAAGTTTTGGCAGTCTTTTCTTCAAAAGGAATTGCTAAGACTGCTTGTTTATCCTTAATTTTTACTCTATTCTTAGGACAATTAAAGTAAACAAATCTATCTATAAATCCTTTCATCAGAGCAGTCGGGCCGTACCAATATACCGGTGTTCCAAAAATGATTGCATCACTTTCGATAATCTTTGGATAAATATCATTCATATCATCATCTATGCAGCACTGTTTTTCTTCCCAGCAGATATGACATCCTTTGCATTCATTTATATCCAAATCATTTAGGAAAAGAATATCTACTTTGGCCCCCTTTTCTTTAGCCCCCTTTAGAATACTTGTGACCAGGATATGTGTATTCCCGTTCCTGCGAGGGCTTCCCATAATTCCAAGTATTTTCTTCATAGCCTGACTTCTTGTTAACTAAAATTTATAAGATATAGATGTTTATTATATAGATTTTTTTACCAAAACACAGCTTTTTATATTGTATTAAAAAAATCATTGAATATAGAAGAAGAATAAAAACTTTAAGAGATTTACTCAAATAGGATCTTTGGTTATGATACAATATAAAAAATATTTCAGAAGTTCTACAAATAAAATGGCTGTTTTATTGTCAGCAAGCACAGGTAGTAACTATTTAAATGGTAATGAAAGATAAAGTTTTACTGGTCAACACCAATTTAATAAAGCCTCCCGTTACACCAATAGGCCTGGATTATATTGGAAGCGCACTTGTAAAAAATGGTTATAAAGTAGAATTACTGGACCTTAACTTTTCGGAAAATATAAAAGAAGATTTAAGAAAGAAACTGGCCGGAAATTCTTTTTTAGCTATCGGTGCCACTGTTAGAAATACAGATGACTGCTATTATTTGAGTCAGGAAAGCTTTCTGCCCCGGGTAAAGGAAATAGTAACGCTTATCAGAAAATATTCCGATTCTCCGGTCATAATAGGAGGCGGGGGTTTTTCAGTTATGCCTCTGGAGATAACCGAATACCTGAATGCTGATTTCGGAATAGCCGGGGACGGAGAATTTATATTGCCCATGCTTTTAAGGATTATTGAAGAGAATAGAAAATATCCTGATGTACTTAATAATATAAAGGGTGCAGCGTTTAAAGGTCCAGGCTGCAGGATAATAAAACTTCAGAGCGGTTCACTGGAAGAATACCCTCTTTCCAGCAGGGATTTAGTAGATAATAAGAGGTACTTTAGAGAAGGCGGCATGGGCAGTATTGAGACAAAAAGAGGCTGTGATAGAAAGTGCATATACTGTGCAGACCCCTTGATTAAAGGAAGTAAGATAAGGACCCGGCCTGTAAAAACGGTAATAGAAGAGTTAAAAAATCTAATAGGTAAAAATATAAATTATATACACTTCTGCGACAGCGAATTAAACATTCCCTCAAGCTACGCTGCTGAGCTTTTAAATCAAATAATAGAAAATGGACTTGGCGGTAAAATAAGGTGGTATTCTTATATGAGACCGGCTTATTTTAATGAAAATTTTGTAAGGCTTTTAAAGAAGTCCGGCTGCGAAGGCATTAATTTTGGAGTGGACAGCGCCCATTCAACGGTCCTTAAGAATCTGTGCAGGGACCACAGTCTTGAAGACCTTGAAAATATATCAAGACTTTGCCTGAAGTATAAGATCAGGTTTATGTTTGACCTGCTGTTAGGCGGGCCGGGTGAAGACAGGAAGACTATAAAATATACAATAGATTCAGTAAAGAGATTAAAGCCCACCTGCGTCGGAGTATCATATGGGATAAGGATTTATCCGGGTACCACCCTTTCAAACATGATAAAAAAAGATGCTTCTATGAAAAATAATCTTTATGGAAATAACGGCAGCAGCAGCAGTTTTTTAGAACCAGTTTTTTATATTTCAGAAAAAATCGGAAAAGATCTGGTAGGATATACCAACAGCCTGGTTTCCGGAGACAGGAGGTTCTTTATCGGAGCATCTGACAAGTCTGACAGGAATTATAACTATAATGAGAATATAAAGCTTCAAAAAGCGATAAAAAGCGGTCATAGAGGTGCTTTCTGGGATATACTGCAGAGATTGAATTCAGATTGATTATAAAATAAAAATAAAGTATTTGGGGGAGCCGGTTGTCTATGGAATTCAATAAATCAGCAATTGCTCTTATAAAAATAAGAAAATCTATAAGAAGTTATAAAAGCGGTAAGCTTAAAGACGAAGACAAAAAAAGTATTATCGATTTTATAAAAAAAGACCACAAAACAGTTTTTGGCTGTAAGCTGAGATTCGAATTTATCGATACCTCAGATCCGTACCCTGGTGATATAAAAAATCTGGGTACCTATAGGATGATTACCGGGGGCAGATATTTTATAGCCGGCACAATTAAAAAGAATGACAAGATCTATTGTCTGGTAGATTTTGGGTATGTTTTTGAAAAAATAATCTTGCTTATAACAGATTTAGGTCTGGGTACCTGCTGGCTCGGAGGTACATTTAATAGAAAAGGTTTCTCAAACAAGATTAGTTTAAAAAAAGATGAAGTCATGCCGGGGATAAGTCCTGTTGGTGTTATTTCAAAGAAAAGAAACCTTAAGGATTCTATTATCAGGGCATTTGCAGGTTCCAATAATAGAAAAGCGTGGGATAAATTGTTTTTTAATAATAGTTTTTTAAATCCACTGAAGGAATCTGATTCTGGGTCTTACAAAGTTCCATTGGAAATGGTAAGGATCGGACCCTCGGCTTCGAATTTACAGCCGTGGAGAATAATGAGGGAAAATAAAAATGTTTTTCATTTCTTTGTTCATAGATCAAGAAGACCGGGTTATTTAAATCTACAGTATATTGATTTGGGAATTTCCCTTTGCCACTTTGAACTCGCAGTTTCAGAGCTAAATCTAAAAGGAAAATGGGAGGTAAAAGATGATATTCAGGAAAATAAAAAGTATGACATACCTTCTAATATTGATTACGTAATTTCCTGGAACGGATCTTAATATTTTAATGATTATCTGATTTAAATAAATCTTTTAAGCATTTTTAGTTTATAACTTGGCAACTGGCACAAATAATAAAACTGTTATACATTCAATAAAAGCGTTATGGATGGTAGATCAGTCTTAACAGTATATTTGCATACCAAGCATACTTTTTGTTTAAGTTATAAACTTAATAAAACAATAATAAAATATTTAAAAATATTTCTAAAAACATTTATAAATAAATTGTTTGACAAATCTTATAATTTTTGATATTATTAATATCAATCTTTGGATAGAGACAACATTTAGTAATAATTGAAACTTGCAAACGAAAGAATGCAAGAAGAGAAAAAAATCTGAATGAGGTCGATGAAGTTCAAAGAATTAGGCCCCGAGGTGTTAAGTAACCTAAGGTCGTAAGGTTATGGCAAAAGATAACTCGGGGTTTATTTAATTAGTAAATCTCTTATGTTTGATAGTATTTTAATTAAGAGCTATTTGTTACCTGCTGTTACCTCTCTAAATAAAATATCGTAGAGCTTAGAGAAATGAAAGTATTTGAAAGGAGGTAAATATGCAAGGTAGCAAACTATATGTAGGAAATTTAAGCTATTCTGTTACTAATAAGCAATTAGAAGAGCTTTTCTCTTCACATGGCAAGGTCCAATCAGCCAATGTAATTGGAGATAAAGGTTTTGGTTTTGTTGAACTATCTGATAATGCGGAAGCAGAAAAAGCAAAAGAAGCTTTAAATGGCACAGACTTTGAAGGACGTACTTTAAAAGTTGATGAAGCTCTTCCACAGAAGCCAAGAACTAATAGAAGGTATTAAATAATAGAACTACATAGAGGTTCTTAAAAGGATTTGTATGTAGATTTAATTCTTCATAATAATGATTTGTTGTTTATATATTAAATTAAACAACAAATCATTTTTTTTAAAACAGACATAAAGAAGTTTTAGTGAAAATTTTACTGATTTATCCGGAATATGAAAATACATTCTTGAATGTAAAAAAAGTCTTATGATTTTATTATAGTAATATTTAACAAATCTTTTAAGCATTTTTAGTTTATAACTCGGCAACCGGCATAATAGCTCAAGTTGATTTTAATTGTTACAAATAATCATATTGGGTATAATTTTAGTTAAAGGGAAAGTTAAAATGTAGGTGAAAATATTACAATAATATCTGAAGGTACAAAAATATTTATATTTATCTTATCGCAAAGTTAAACAAATATTTCAAGTATTTTCAAATAATGAATTTAACAATAAGGTCAGAGGTTCTGATGGTTCTCCTGTTAGAGCTATTGCTATAGAAGAGAAAAAAGGATAGATCTTAAATGAAAGTAAAAATTCCGTTTGGAAAAGGATATTATGATTTAAATATTGATTCCCATTTTGATGTCCTGAAAAGAAAAAAGGAAAAGCCACTTAAGGATACAGGTAGGGAATTCTTATATTCGTTTGATCATCCCATTTCTTCAAAACCTTTAAAAGAGCTTGTAAAAGGTAAAGATAATATAATGATTGTGGTATCTGATAGAGAAAGACCAATACCCTCCAAAGTTATATTAAGTAAACTACTTCCATATCTAAGGAGGGAAGGTTTTACCAAGAAAAATATAAACTTTATTATTGCATCAGGAGCACATGGTATAGATTTTAAAAAAGATGCCCTTGAAATACTGGGAAATGAAATATGTGCCAAATATAAAGTATATTTTAACAACTGCTATAAAGAAGAAGATTATATAGGGACAGGTTACATAGAAGATGGTATAGAAGTAAGGGTAAACAAGCATTTTTTTAATGCAGGTTTTAAAATACTTACTGGACTTATAAATCCTCATGTTTATGCTGGATACTCCGGTGGAAGAAAATCTGTAGTACCTGGACTGTGTGATGCCAAAAGTTGGCCATTGATTCATGGAGTAAAATTAATAGATCATACAGGTACCAGATTGGGAAACCTAAAAAATAACTGGCTCCATAAAATCGGTACCAAGGTCGCAAAGATATCCGGGGTGGATTTCATTATAAATGTTACTTTGACTTCTGATAAGAAAATAAGCGGTATATATTGTGGAGACCTAGAAAGAGCTTTTGAAACTGGAGTAAAATACCTTGAAGATCAATTAAAGATTAAAACAGATAAAAAATATGATATAGCTATATCAAATGCAGGCGGTCATCCTCTGGACGCTAATTTCTTTCAGATGATAAAAGGCATGGTTACTCCAATACCATACCTTAAAAAAGGTGGAGAAATAATAACTATTGGCGAAGGTAAAGAAGGAATGGGAATTGCAAAGTTTGTTGAAATAGCCCAGCGGATATTGGATCTAAAACAGTGGAGAAAAGAACTTGATTTTAAGGATTATGAGATGGAACAATGGACTTTCCAGGCCTACCACAATTTATTCAATAGAGCCAAAGTAAAATTGGTAAGCCCTCTATTTAAAAAGGAGCCCTGTCTAAAAAATTTAGTAGAAGAAATCGAAGATCTTGATAGTTATCTTGATAAAAAAATAAAAAATAATCCAGATATAAAAATAGGGGTATTTCTGGATGGACCATATTGCCTCTAAATCCATGCTTGTAGGGAGCAAATTGGTCCAATCTTACCTTCAATAGAGAAAATCGGGTATGCAGGATTAACTGGATTATATACTGTGATATAATATTAAATCAATTATGAAATAAATATATTTTAATTAAAAACTGGACCAAAGATTGGGGTAAGGTCACCTATAAGCAGAAACATGCTTGATCTTTGTGAAAGAGTGGCGTTAATTAAAGCGAAAAAAATCATAAAAAGAATTACAAATAGAGGAACAAATGACAGAGAATAAAAGCAAGAAGAAACGAAATAAAGTAAGGGTAGGTATTGTCGGTACAGGTTTTATAGCCCAGACTAGACTTAGATGTTACAGTAGAATAAGAGGAGAAAAAATTGAAATAGCTGCAATAACCTCAAAAAATATAAATAATGCAGAATTAGTAGCTAAAAAAAACCATATACCGATTATTTGCAACAGTTTCCAGGACATACTTAATATAAATGATCTTGATGTAATTGACCTGTGTGTTCCAAACTACCTCCACTCAAGCATGACTATAAAGGCAGCCAAGGCAAAAAAACATATCATTTGCACGAAACCATTAACTGTTTATATCGGACAAGACCTAAAAAATATAAAAGATTTTGACATAAAAAGTATACCCCCCAATAAAGTATATGACATTGCCCTAAAAGAAGCTGAGACCATGGTAGATGCAGCTGAAAAAAACGGTGTAAAGCTTATGTATGGAGAAAACTGGGTTTACGCGCCCTCTATCTGTAGGGCATTAGAACTTATTAAGACAGCTGATGGTGACATTCTTGAGATGAAGGGGTGGGAGGCACATTCAGGTTCTCACTCATTGTATTCCAAACAGTGGAAGCATGTAGGAGGAGGAGCTTTATTAAGAACAGGTTCCCATCCGATTGGAGCAATGTTATTTATAAAAATGCAGGAGGGAATAACTAAAAATGGAAAGCCTATATTGCCTATAAAAGTACTTTCTGAATTAAAAGACCTGAGTAAGATTATAAGAGATAAAGACAGTGCTTTCATTGCTAGAGGATGGGAGGATGTCAGCAATTGGGGATGTGCGATAATTACTTTTAGTGACGGTTCGGTAGCTACTGCATATGGTAGCGATGTATTATTGGGGGGTGTGGAAAGCAAGCTTGAAATCATGGCTTCCAATTGTAGGATCAAATGTAATATGAGTCCAACAGATCTTCTAAATGCCTATACACCAAGTGATGCTATATTAAAAGATGAGTATATACAGGAAAAAGCAAGCACCTCGTGTGGATGGACTACCCCTATGCCCGATGAGGACTGGACTTCCGGTCAGTACTCTATGATCGATGCATTCATCAGAAATATATTGGATGATACAAAACCTCTTTCAAATGGAGAACTCGGGAAATGGGTGGTTAAGGTTGTTTATGGGGCTCATGTTTCATCTGTTACTGAAAAGGCTTTCTATTTTTAAAAATTATAAATTTGACCTTCTCCCCAAAAACTGATCCAGGCAAAATGTTAGTTTTTTAAGTATAACAAAGCTGACATAGAAAGGATCAGGTGCCATAAACGGGACAGGAAGCTACAAGTTCATGTTATGGGCCGGAGATGATGACCCCGATACTTTCCCGCATAAAGATATGGACTGAAGAAGATGAGATAGAGAATATAGTATACGATAATGGAGTTCAGCAGACTATTGGTGGTGGAAGTATTATAGTTCATAAGAAGTAGAAACTAGAGGAAACATTAAAGTTTTACTTTTAGCCGGGAAGGTATGATCTATCTTCCCGGCTTTTATTTTATTTCAGTCTATCAACCGCTTTTGCCATCTGAGTGCTGTTAAAGTTTATATAAATCCTTGTTGTATCCAAGCTAGCATGGCCTAAAAGCTTCTGTACTTTAAAAATATCTACTCCTGATTCAACAAGGTGTGTGGCAAAACTGTGCCTAAAGCTGTGGGCAGAGTAACCATTTTTCTTAAGTCCTGATATTTCTAAGTACATATTTAAAAGATTTTGAAAACTATTCACACACAATCTTTTACCTCTAGATCCGGTAATAAGTGCCTCTACTTTAAGTGGAAGCCTTTCTTCAAGGTAGCTGTCCAGTAGTTGGGAAACATTTTTATGAATTGGTATTAACCTATCTTTATTTCCTTTACCAGATCGTATAATTATTATACTTTTAGATAAGTTCAGATCTGTCCAATTAAGGTTAAGAAGCTCACTCTTCCTGATACCAGTATAATAAAGGAGTGAAAGTATTAATTTATCCCTTGTAGCATTTTTACGATATCTCAATGGAGCAAAATCAACTGCCTTTATTATCATATCTACCTCATATTTTGTCATCATATGGGGGATTTTATTTACCTTCTTTGGCACCCTTATTTTCCTTGAGGGGTTCCTTAATATAATTTCACTTTCTTCAAGGTAGTTAAAGAAACTCTTAAGAATAGCTATTATTCTTGATACCGAAGAGTAAGCAAGATTCCTTTCCTGTTTGGTATAACTAAAATACTCCCTTAGAATTCTTGTACTAATTAGATTAATCTCCGCAGTATTTTGGGAAGCAAGATAATGAAAAAATCTAAGGAGTTCTCTTCTATATTGATAAATAGTTACCCTGGAGGCATTCTTTTCTGTGCTCAGGTACGAGAAGAAGCCATTTGAATAATCCCTCATGCTTACCATGATCTAGTCCTTTCCATAGCAAGCCAGGGAATTATCTCCTATTTAGTATAGTACTCGGCTTACAGGCTAACCCTGTTAGACCGAAACAAGTTTTAAAAAATAAATTTTCTAAATCTATATGTGCCCTTGTTTTAAATTATCTTCAAGAATGCATTTGGGTAACTTGCTGGTATCCAGTTTCTGATATAAGTCACTGACAGAAGAAGATATATCTTTTATCTTATTGTATACATTGCGGGGTATTACAAGTTCGGCATCGGATATTTCTTCAATAAATACATCATTATAAAGATATTCAGGCAGCCTGTCTCCGAAAAATATTTCTGCTTCCCAGGCTTTTTCTACCACTTTTTTTATTTTAAAATTTTTCTTGGATATTTTTAATCTGCTGCCGGCAGTTATATAAAACCGGTAGCCGTGGTTGGAAGTAAGTCTTTTGGAGAGACTGGCAAACATACAGATAAAACTGCCGCAGAATGCAATTGCCCTGATAGATAACCTGTAATCCTCCAGGTGGCTTTCAATATAGGGCTGCATGATATAAAAATTTTCAGGTAAGGGCAGGTCATCCGGCTTTCTATTACTCTTTAGGATCTGAAATCCTTTTCCTCCTCTGCCGATACGCTTTTTTATCACCAGATCGCCGCTTCCCGGGAATATATCCCTGAAACTATCGATATCTTTTGGATTATATAACATAGTCGGTGCCATTTTGTACTCTGCAGAAAGCAGGTTATACTGGATCCATTTATCCTCCAATCTGAGTTCTTTTGCAGGGTCGGACGGTGCAGGTCCCATACCGTCCATACATATTTTTAACTTGCGGAGATCGCTTAAATACGGCAGCCCTCTGATATAGTCTGTGAAATTGCGGGAGAAGTTTTTTTGGGAAAGGCTTTCTATTTTCTCAAATATGCCAGAAGGCCTGCCGTATTTTTCTAAATATACAAGATTGTATTCAAAAGCTCCTGCGGGTATACCTGTATTTACTTCACTTAAGTATAGGTTCAGGTCCTTATCTATTAAAAAATCTATTCCGATATACATATAAAGATTATCTGACTACCGGGAAGTTATGATTTACCCAGTCTGCAAAGCTGGGATCATAATTATAAAACGGACTGTATCCCAGGCTGTCCAATTTTTCTGAGACCAGGCCGCTTGCAGGACAGTTAATATCATTACTGTAGACGACAACCGATATATCTGATTTTATAATCTTACCCGCCTGTGTGTCCACATCAGATAAAAGTAATGATATCGCACCTTTTATATGACCCTTATGGTAATCCCCGGGGTTCCCGGCATCGATTAGTATAATTTTTTTCTTTGTATCGATCCACTTCTTTAAAGTAGAAGCATCAATATCTTTTACCATTAAACTCACCTTTATATAATATTAATTATAGCATCACACTTGATCATTTTTATAGGATTTTCTACCGGTTGATTATCTGGTAAAATAGAAAAAATTTTATAACTTTCAGGTAATATAAAAATATGATAGCAGTATATATTTTTACAGCACTTATATTATTAGCTTTGATCTACTTTTTATTCTGCTATTTTATGTCCGGTACAATTATTTTTCTTAACCGCCAGCCGGTACCTAAAAACCCGTCAGACTACGACCTGGACTTTGAAGACATTGAGTTTATATCTTCTGATGATGTAACCTTAAAAGGCTGGCTGATCCCGGGTTCTTCAGATAAATTGGTTGTTATGACACATGTGGGCGGCCTGACAAAATATGGGTCAACGGTAAAATATAAAAATTTTTCAAAACTTTATAATAAAGAAATAGAATTTATAAAAACTGCCGGGAATTTACATAAAAAAGGCTATTGGGTTTTAATGTTTGATTTCAGGAATCACGGTGAAAGCGGCAGGAGCCCAAACGGCGGCAAAGCGGGGATTGGGCTTGAAGAATATAAAGACGTAGTCGCTGCTATGGGTTTTATTGGAAAAAGAGATGACTTAAAAGATCTGGATATAGGCTTTGTAAGCTTCTGCATGGGTGCCAACTCAACGATTATCGGTATGAGTAAGGAACCCCCCGTATTCAAGAAAGTAAAATGTATGATAGCAATACAACCGATATCTATGGAAGTATTTGTCAGAAGCTATGCTAAAAAAATACTGACGCCATTTGGAGCCAGACTTGTTATTCCTATGGTCAAAAGGTTTGTAAACTGGCGCAGTGAGCATCCTTTAGAAAAAATGTCACCCTACCGGTATGTTAAAGATTTAAAGGTGCCGACCTTGTATGTTCAGGCAAGAAATGATCCCTGGACGGAACTTTCCGATATAAAGAGTTTTTATGACAATACTCCGGAACCAAAGGAGTTTTACTGGATAGAGGATACAAAACACCGCTTTGAAAGCTATAGTTATTTCCAGGAGAAACCCGAAAAAATTTTAGAATGGCTGGAAGAGTGGATGTAGTTTTATTTTTATAGGTATTATTATTGCTGAAGCAGTAGTTGACAAGAACAGACTTTATATCTACTATGGTGCAGCAGATAAGCTGATAGCTTTAAAGTCAGTAGTATTAGAGGAATTGCTGAAAGAATTAAAAAAAAGTTGATGATTTTATGACTAAGAGTAAACCAATAGTTTTAATTTCAAGTTATTATCCACGCCTATGTGGTATAGCTACATTTTCTGAAGAAGCCAGAGAATTCATTAAAAAGGCAAATCCGGAAAGAGAAGTTTTAGTAATAAGCCATACAGACGGGTCAGGGGAAGGGGTCTATCCCATAATAGATACTTCGCATCGCTTCTGGTGGAAGCCGGTTGAAAAAAAAATAAAAAAATTGTCACCTTACGCAGTTCATATACAGCATGAATACGGCTTATATGAGTATGTAGACAATAGAGGTATAGGGGATAAAAATCAGGGGTTCATAGAATTTTTAGGTTCTATTAGTGAATTCCCTATTGTGGTTGAACCGCATACGGTACACGGCAGGTTAAAGGAATTTGAAGAAAATTTTATTTATCAACTATGTGAAGGCGCTGATGTAGTTATATTTAAAAGTGATTATCAGAAGTGGAGGCTGAACTGGACTTTTACCCAAAGAAGGTGGAAGATGCCTAAAAATATTATGATTGTCCCGCATGGAGCGAGAGTAGATAAAAACTGGGACGAAAACGGTATTTTAAAATTGAAGGATGATCTTGGTTTGAATAAAATTAAATATTTAAGTAATAATTTAGTTGGACTGGTGGGCTGGATACAGTCCAATAAAAGGTGGGATATATTGACCTCTATATGGGAAGAAATAATTAAAGAAATAAAAATAAAAACTGGTGAGAATTGGGATTTACTTGCTGCAGGTGCCATGAGAGATGAAGCCCATACAGGAGATTATAATAATTATAAAAAGAGTATAGAAATTTTAGAAAAGAAGGGTATTGCACATTATTATGAATTTATTCCAAGAGGGGAGACTTACTATAAGGTGATGGCAATTTGTAATTTTATTGTGCTTCCCACAGTAGATGAAACTCAATCAGGAACACTTGCAAGGATTATCGCCTTAAACAAGCCATATATAACCACAGCTCCTTTGGAAGGATTGACAGCCCAGACTCTTGAAAGCAATGGAGGAATACTGTTCACAAACAAGCAGATGCTTAAAGAAAAAGTCATAAGGATGGCATGTGATAAAGGCCTAAGAAGGCGACTTTCGGAGAATCTTAAAGAATATTTAAAAGAAGTTGTATCCTGGAAAATAATTGCCAAAAAATATAAAAGGGCATATAGACATGCAAGACTTAAGAAAATAGAAGGGAAGGAAATAGATTTCCCGCCTGATTTTTAAAGGGCGCTTAAGCAACTTTATAAAAATTCTCCCAGAGGTGTTATTTTGAGTAAGCTTAAGAAAGTCTTAAGAGAAAAATGTAAGGGCATTAATTGTGTATATATATCATCATATGTCCCAAGAAAATGTGGGATCGCTACTTATACAAGTGATCTAACCAGAGCTATTGATCTTATAAATCCACATTGCGAATCTAAGATTATAGCACTGACTAGACCGGAAGATAAAATCGATTATCCTCCAGAAGTTAGATTTAAAATCAGTCAATACAAAATCGATTCATATATTAAAGCTGCTCATTATATTAATAAGTCTAAAATGGATATAGCTGTTCTGGAACATGAATTCGGACTTTACGGTGGTGAATTTGGAGGGTATATTATTAGATTAATAGAGTTGATAAAGAAACCCTTGATTATAACCACTCATACAATTCCAGATAATTCAAATGAGGGATATGGCCTGGTTTTAAAAGATGTAATAAAATTTGCTAATAAAGTAATAGTCATGATGCCCGAAAGTTTGCAGAAGCTGGTAAGAAAATATAATTATCCTGAAGAAAATATAGATATTATCCCCCACGGTGTTCCAGATATACCTCTGGAACCTAATTATAAATATAAAAAGAAAAAAGGGTTTGCGGACAGGATAATCCTGGGAAATATAAATCTTTTATCAGCAATTAAAGGACTTGAATATACTATAGAAGCTTTAAAGGAAATAAAGAAGCAGTTCAATAATATTTTATATTTAATAATTGGTCAGATACATCCTGTTGTATTGGAAACAGAAGGTCATAAATATAAGAATTTTTTAAAAGAAAAAATCAGGCATTATAATTTACAGGAAAATGTTAAATTCATAAATAAATATATGTCTTTGAAAGAACTGGTAGTGTGGTTAAAGATCATCGACATATATATAACTCCATATTTAGATCCACAACAATCCGCTTCGGGTGCTCTGGCATATGCAATTGGAGCAGGCAAAGCATGTATCTCAACTCCCTATTTGTACGCGAAAGAAGTTCTGGCAGAGGGAAGAGGAATAATTGTACCTTTCCGAAACTCCCAGGCCATTGCAGATGCTGTGATAGATATTTGTAAAAACCCTCAAAAGAAACTGGAAATTGAAGCAAAAACACATAAATTCGGAAGGTTGATGACCTGGTATAATGTAGCTCTGCAGCACTTAGAACTATTTAATGGGGTTTTAGACAGACATGAGAATATGAGATCTGCTAAGGCAGTTTAGTCAAATCTTTATAAAGTAATATTTAAAAATTTTTTAAAATTAAAAAAAAGTTCTTATGGATCCATTAAAAAAAATAAGGTCAATGACTTCAGATATTGGAATCTATCAGCATGGAAAACTAGATAAGCCTGATCCTGAGTTTGGATATGCCCTGGAAGATCAAGCACGGGCTCTTATAGTAGCTGATGAATTTAAAGATAAAGATCTTAAAGATACTTATTTGGGTTTTATTTTTAAGGCACAAAGAGAAGATGGTTTACTTTATCATTTTTATTATGAAAATAATGGTAAGGGTCTATTTAAAAATGCAGAACATGATTCAAAAGCTAATATAAAAGAAGCTTATGGCATAACTCTATGGTCTCTTCTATCAACAAAAAGCAATAAAGACAGTTTTATTAAAAAAATTATTGGAAATTTAATTGAAGATGCCTCCGGCTGGACCTCGATAAGAGCAATATCGACGGCTTTATTAGGTCTATTAAGTCTTGATTACCAGCATAGTTTAGAAAATAAATTAAAGGTAAAGCTGCATAATTTTTATTTTGATACATATTCCGATGATTGGGTGTGGTTTGAAAATTATCTTGTATATGCAAATGCTATTATCCCGTGGGCACTTTGGGAAACCTATTTAAAAAGAAAATGTAAAACCAGCTTTGAAATTGCTAAGAAAACGACCGATTTTTTAATAAATAATTGTCAGGAAAATAATGTTCCTTCGCCCATTGGGAATAAAGGCTGGTATTATAAAGGTGGAAACAAAGCCTTATTTGACCAGCAGCCGATTGATCCAAGCTATATGGTTTGTTGTCTTGAAAAAGCATACTATGCAACAGAAGATAATTATTATCTAACCTGGGCTACAAAATGGTACAGGTGGTTTTTTGGCAATAATATAAATAATACCCCTCTTATAGATGAAAATTTTGCATGTTATGATGCATTAAATCCGGAAGGTGTAAATTTAAATCAGGGGGCTGAATCAAATATATGCTTCATGCTGGCATTTCTTGCTGCTAAAAGACTGGGTATTATTGAGAATCATACAGCAGAACAGTAAACATGAACATAATTAGATCAGAGAAAAATCCAATAATAAAACCGGAGGATGTAAAACCATCAAGGCCTTATTTTAAGGTAGCCAGTGTTTTTAACTGCGGTGTCACAAGATTCAATGGAGAAATACTGCTTCTCATGAGGGTTGCTGAAATACCTGCTGACAATGATCCAAAGAAAAGACTTGTACCTATGCTGGATATGAAAACAGATAAAATTGTTGTAAAGGGATTCAACAAGAATGATCCTCTAATAGACTTTTCTGATTCCAGGTTTGTAAGAACATCTACCAGACAATATCTTACATCTATTTCTCATTTAAGGGTCGCCAGGAGTAGAGATGGTCTTGATTTTGAAATAGATAAAGAGCCTGCCATGTTTCCTGAAAATAAATACGAGAGATTTGGCATAGAAGATCCGAGAATAACCCTGATCGATGGAAGATACTATATAAGTTATAGCGCAATATCCGATATAACCGGCATCACCACCTGTCTGGCATCCACGGCTGATTTTATTAAATTTAAAAGACATGGTGTAATCTTTATGCCTGATAACAAGGATATTGCCATTTTTCCTGAAAAAATAAAAGGTAGGTATTATGCCTTGAACCGCCCTATGTCTGCTGAATATAAGACAATGGACATATGGATATCCGAGTCATCAAATCTTCTTTACTGGGGTAATCATATGAGGCTGATGGGAGCAAGAGAGAAATACTGGGATGATGGAAAGATAGGGTGTGGCGCTGTTCCATTCAGAATAGAAGAAGGTTGGATGGAGATATATCACGGAGCATCAAGGTCTGGTAGATACTGTCTTGGAGCGGTTCTATTGGATGCTGTCGAACCCTGGAGGATTATAGCAAGAAGTGAAAAACCGGTAATTGAGCCTGAAATGGATTACGAATTAAAAGGTTTCTTCGGTAATGTAATTTTTAGCTGTGGAGTTCTTTATGAAAAAGGAAGGGTGAAGATATACTATGGAGCAGCTGATACTTATATTGCATATGCAGAGATTAAATTAGAGGACATACTTCATCAATTAAAGTAAGTCAATGGAAAAATGAAATTATTGCTTCTATGTCTTAATTAGCCTGTAAGCTTCCTCTTCAATGGCTGCAACTTTTAGAATCAGATCCGAGATGATTTTTTTATTTCTCTTTACTGCAGCCCTGCAGATATCCATTATTAATTTTCCTGAATCTTTAAACAGCACTGCTGCCGATATCCAGTTATCTACTCTATATTTATCTCCGAGCTCTTTTAATACTTTTGCTTTCCAGAACCTCAGGCCGTGGCTGTTTTCAAATGTTTCGGGAAGAAGGGGAGGGACGGTTGCGTAGGTTGCCAGGTGGTCGAAACATTTATCATTTTCCCACTCAAAGATCTCTTCTGAGAGTTTCTTCATTGCAGGTATGCCGAGCATGTTTACAGGAGGATTTAACATTTTTTCTGCCCTTAGATCCAAGCCTTTTCTGGCAGCGTCAAATTCTGAAGGAAACTTCTCCGGCAGGGCAAATGCCCTTATCGTATTTTTCTTACTCATACCGGGTACATTTACATCCAGTGATCTTTCAAACTCCTGATAGGGGACATTTTGCATGCCTTTAAAAGTACAGTCATGTATATAGACTTCTTCTTTATTGTCATCGTAGCCTACAACAAGTACATAATGAATGGGTATATGCTGTTTTTTATATATATCCATGTAATAGTGAAGGTAGTACATATCAAGCGCGCCTGCCATAACCGGCTGGCTGCTGTCAATAAATTTTTTCATTTCGGGAAAGGTATTTTTAAATACCCTGTTTTCCATCAGTATCTGCTTAAATCCGATTATATTTTCAAGGTCGGAAAGAAGATATTTTGGATTGGCACCCCAGTAGACCATGCAGGGAGGATCCGCGGCTTTAAATTTGAAGTATGCAAATTCACCCATTCCGCCAAGGATTGAAAGCAGATAATAGGGGTATTTAGCTCCTTTCCATTCCAGTATGTCTTCAAGCCCGTTTACATAACAGGTCGATTCACAGACTCTGTGCGGAAGTTCAAGCAGTTTTTTCATAAGTTTTCCGTCTTTAATAAAAATATGTATGACTCTAGAAATTTTGGTATTAAAGATACCTCTAACAAGTTTATAATTTTTTTTATTTTAAAAAAACATTTATTTTTTTTATTTTTTATTAAATAATAATCACAATGTAAAGGAATGGGAGGTACCTGATGCTGACCGGCAGCCGATTTAATCATAATGATATAAAACTGTATTACATAAAAGGACCTGAAAGCGGTCCGCCGGTAGTTTTGTTGCATGGGCTGAGTGACTCCTGGAGGACGTATTTGAGTTTTATCCCATTTCTCTCATCATGTTACACAGTATACGCACCTGATTTAAGGGGACACGGTAAATCATACAGGGCAGAAGATTATAAAATATTGGATTACGCATATGATATAGAGTTGTTTTTATCGGATTTATTTAGTGAACCGGTGTCCCTTATCGGTCATTCACTGGGAGCGGCGATCTCACTGGTAATTGCGGCCAAGTGTCCGGAAAAATGCAGGAGCATCAGCTTGATCGAGCCTTTTATTTTCAGGGATCGGCTGGATGACGAAGAATCCCGTAAATATTTTAAAGGTTGTTTGGAAGTGTGTGAAAAATACAGTGATATTGATTCAATCAGTAAAAATCTTAAGGAAACAGGGGCACTGGCCAGAAAAAGAGCGGCAGATTTGATGAAACTGGATAAAAAAACAATTAAAGCAGTACTGGACAGGACCGTATTTGATGGTTTCAATCTGGACAGACTGCTTTCAAAAGTAGTGTGTCCGGTACTGGTCATAAGGGGAAATCCTGAACTTGATGCGTTTATAACCGAAGAAAAAGCAGATTATTTAAAAAAGAGAATAAACAGCTGTGCAATAGAGTATCTTGAAAAATCAAGCCATGTGGTTCATGTAGACCAGCCGTTTAGGGCACTGCAGCATCTGTTGGATTTTTTAGCCTCAGTGTAATTTTATGATTGTAATAAAAAACGCCTTCTATATACCGTTTATCTGGTGATATCCCTGAAACTGTCAAGTGCTCTTTTTATTATCCTGCTTCCGGTACTGTGATCAAAACCCTTTTTATCATAGATACAGGTAAAAAACATTCTTCCCTGATGGGTGGTCAGACCTATTACTCTCTCTTTTCTTATGGCACTGAAGATCGGGCCGTAGACCTTTTCAATATCGTATTTACCGTATTTTTTCTGCATCTGGATCACCCCTAAATTGGAAAATGAGAAATCATAATCCATCGGCATTCCCGGCCTTTTTGAAAAGAATGACTCCGGGTCTTTAATACCCTCAAGCATATATGTATTAAAAAAGTAATATCCTATCAGTGGATCGTATTTTTCCAGCTGCTCTTTTAGTTTTTTGTTTATGTCGGAAGCGATCTCCGGAATTGTCCTTTTGGGAGAGCAGTCGATCTCAGCTGTCAGAATACCGTTAAAGAGGCCGAAATATTGCTTTGCTTCATCTACCAGAAAAGGCTTAAAACTTACCGGGCTCTGCAGTATCCTCTTGAATCCTTCTTTTGGCCCAAATTCCTGTGCAAAGGATTTCAGCAGGACGGCACCGATTATGCCGTGCACCGAAATGCCGGTTCTTTTTGCAAGCGATATTACTTTTTTTGTTTTATCTTCTGTAAAGAACCAGTTGCGGATTGCATAATCCGGTTTCGGAAAGGGCTCCTTTTTAAGAGGTTTTAGTTCTGTATCATTTCTATTTTTAAGCCAGTCCGGAAGTCCTTTTTTATTTATTATCTTTAGGATGTCCTTTTTGATCAGCTTTGTAAATACTGGTGCTTCCGGGTATGGATTTACAGGTGCATCCGGATCTGCAAGAAATGACAATGTATCATGCAGAAATACCACAGCCGACAATCCGTCGCATATTGCATGATGAAAAACAGCCACAATATCGCAGTTACTTTTTTTCTGTATTAAAAAGACCCGTATCATGGGACCTTTAAAAATATCAAAAGACCTGCAGAGCTCTTCACTTACGACGGCTTTCCAGTTGGTCCTATTTCCGTCAAGCTCTTTTAAGGGTATTGCGGGTACATCTTCTGTTGTAATAAATTGCTTTATAAACTGCTTCTCATCTTTGGTCATTATGACTCTTACTCCGGCCAGCGGATGTCTCTGCTGTACTTTTGACAGGGCCTCTTTTAGATCCGATTTTTTAATAGTGCAGTTTACTTTTACCCGGAAGGCAAAATGCATCAGAGTATCATTTCCCATATGATACAGTATTCTCTCGTATGTTATCGTCTCTCTTTTCATAATATATCACTCCTGAAATCTTTTTATACAGGCTGTTTCGTCAGGTTATGTATCCATTTATTGGAGAAGAAGCGGTAGTAGGCAGCTACCATTTTTACCAGCTCCTCTGTGGCCGCTATTGCCATTACATAGTGTATGGGCAGTTTCCAGATAAAGGCGGCTATTGCTGCCAGAGGTACTCCTATAAGCCATATTGCTCCGATTTCAATTATCATGCTGAAAAGAGTATCACCGCCTGCCTTTAAAACCCCCATCTGGAAAGTAATATTCATTACTCTTGCAAGCATTATAAGAGCCATTACCAGCAGCAGATAATAAAGATAGATGTTGCTCTGCTCTGAAAGATTATAGAAATTCACTATATATTTTCTAACTGCAATAAGAACTGCGGCAATCAAAATAGAGAAGACCACAGCTATGGAAAGAAAATTTTTGGAATAATCTCTTGCCTTGTGTTCTTCGCCGGCTCCGATCCTGTTGCCGACCATAATGGCGCAGGCAGACCCCAACCCCGAAAAGAGCATAAGACTCAGGCGTTCTACGGAACAGGCTATATTATACGCGGCAAATGCTCCGGTGCTGATGTGTCCGTATATTATGCTGTACATATTATAACCAAGTGCCCATCCCGCGCTCTGGCCCGTGACAGGCAGCCATATTTTTATATATTTTTTTACCATATCTTTTGAAAAATTAAAAATATTCTTCAGGCTGGCAGCCAATGAGTACTTTCTTATATATGTAAAGGACAAAATAAGAGTAAATTCAACACTTCTTGCGATTACTGTAGCAATTGCAGCACCCTGGACTTTCAATTCGGGGAATCCGAATTTTCCGAAAATAAGCAAATAATTTAATCCTGTGTTCAGCAGCAATCCTATAAGGCCCGTGACCATAGGGAATTTTACGTTCTCGGTGCTTCGAAGTATTGTGCCGTAAACGATAGATATTGAGGTCATGATCAGGCTGAATGCAATTATCCTTAGATACTGCGCACCCAGTTCTATTACCAGGGGGTCATTATTATATAATCTTATTAACGCATCCGGGAACAGTAAAGTGACCAATGTAAAAACAGCTGAGATCGCAAGAGCGAATGTGATACCGATTCCAAGATGTGAGTGTATACTTTTAAGGTCTTTTTTCCCCCAGTATTGAGCGGTAAAAATAGCAGTTGCACTGGCTACACTGAAAATAAACATTAAAAACAGGAAAAATATTTGATTGCCGATACCGACTGCAGCGACTTCTGTTTCACCCAGCTGTCCCACCATAAACACATCTAAAAAATTTAAGGCAGAAGAAAGGAAATTCTGCAGTATTATAGGAGTTGCTATAGTAAGCAGTTTCGGCATAAATTCTTTATGCTTTGTAAATGATCCAATAATAGACTTCAAGTTTTTCTCCTTTATACGGGTGACCTGACCTGTTTCTAATGTACTGTTATAGTAAGGAAAACGGCATTAATAAAAACTTTTATACTATTCTAAAACATATCAAGAGTGTTCTTGCGAGGAACCAGTTTTTTTATATAGTGTTTTTTAAAAATATAAGGAAAAAATTTTAAAATAATTAGGTTAAAATGTCAACTGTTTGACCAAAATTTGGTCAGGATTGGAAGATTTTATATTAAATATGTAATATTATGTTTAAAAGTAAAATGATTATGGATAAAGAAAAGCCAAAAAAAATAGCAAAGGCCATCTCTGAAAGCGGCAGGGTAACAGTCCTTACCGGTGCAGGGATCTCAACTGAAAGCGGAATACCTGATTTTAGGAGTCCGGGCGGGATATGGTCAAGATTTGATGCTTCAATAATGACCGGTGATAAGCTGTACGGCGACCCGGAAGGTTTTTACAGGCAGGCGGCATCAATGCTTGATTTCTTTGAAGAGATAAGAAATGCAGAGCCCCACAGGGCTCATTTTATTCTGGCAGAGATGGAAAAAGAAAACTTTATATCCGGTGTCATAACACAGAATATTGACGGCCTGCACCTGAAAGCAGGTTCAAAGAAGGTTTATGAGGTACATGGCAACTTGAGAAAAGGGCATTGTATGTCCTGCGGCAGAAAGGTCAGTTTCGACCTTCTGGCCGGTAAGGTAAAAAGCGGAAGTATTCCTCCTGTGTGTGACAGCTGTGGGGGGATATTGAGGCCTGATGTGGTCTTATTTGGCGATGAACTTCCCGATTGTTTTATAAAGGCGGCGGAAGAGGTAAGAAAAAGCGATCTTCTTCTGGTCATAGGCTCAAGCCTTGAGATTACCCCGGCAGGAAGCCTTCCGGCAATGGCGGGAAGGTATATTATAATAAATAAGAGCAGGACCCATTTTGACCGCGGTGCATATGCGGTGTGGAATGAAATGGCAGGAGCCGCACTGGAAAAAATCTATAGTGAGATAAGACTTCAATCAGACAGGAAATAAAAATATTTATATATATTTTTTTTTAATGTAATCTAATATAATCTTTATTATTTTAAAATATCAAGCTTTGGAGGAGTATCTGTGATAATCAAGAGGAAAAAAGATCATGACCCCCAGATCAAGGAAGATGAGGACATGAAAGGCGTTAAATTCTACCCCATGCTTACTGCCGGAGACGGCACACCTAATTTTGCTATGAGGCTTTTCGAAATAGGTCCCGGAGGTTATACGCCCAGGCACCAACATGAATGGGAGCACGAAGTCTATATCATAAAGGGAGATGGATATGTGATAAAGGACGAGGAGAAAATCAGGGTCGGGCAGGATGACTTTATTTTTGTGGAGCCTTCCGAGCTGCATCAATTCCGTGCCGGTGAAAGCGGGATCAGCCTGATCTGTGTGGTGCCCAATGAAGGCCAGCCTAAATAATTTTTTTATAGATAGATAAACCGAATGTAATTGATTATAATGTATAAAAGATGAAAGAGGCTATATCCATAAAAAATTCAAAGTGGTTTTATTTTCTGGTTGTTGCCATAAATACTTTTTTTGGACTGCAGATCCTTAAAGTCTTCCTCTCTCTACTGGTAAATTTCTTAAGGGAACGCCCCAATATATCACTTACTGATGTAGGTATTTATGCAGCTGTGACATTTATACTGGTTTTTGCAACAGGTTTTCTTTACAGGTTTGGGTATGGCATTGTGCTTTGGATCTGTGCCGCAGGGGTAGGCATTGCAAGATTTGTTCTGCAGGTAAGTCCCTGGCCGGCAGTAAGCCTTGCGGTATCTGCCGTGGGATCTGTCCTGTGGATGGCAAGTATTGTTTTTTTCATATCCCTGGTCCAGAGTAAGAAAATTGACCTCCTGTCTACTTTTTTCCCGGGCATTGTTTTTGGGATCAGCCTTACCACAGCTGTTCACGGTCTTTTTGGGACCTGGGATATGGTATGGAGGCAGGATTGGTATATAACCTTTATTGTTTTACTTATTGCAGCAGTAAAGTTATGGCTGGTTTATAATATTTTTTATGATTTAGGGAAGATAAAGCCGTATGACGGGGGAAGATCTGCCTTTTATACTTTGATTGTGTTTATGCCCTTTGTTTTCCTTCAGCTTTTAAAGTTTCAAAATGTGGCTGCATTTGGTGCGGTTACCGGAAATCATGTAAATGTTTCTCTGGCTGTTATACTGTTCTCAAACATCGCAGCCTTTGGGTTTATCTATTTGTTCCTCGTAGGAAAAGCGAGGGTCCTGCTGACTGTACTTGGTATGTTGTTTATACTGACAGCCTTCTGGCCCGGTATCGGAGGATATTTATATATTCTGCAGGTAGTTTTAGGAAATATCGGGGCTTTCTGGCTGCTTATGGTTGTTCTGGATAAGGCAGCAGGAGTGTCAGCGGTAAAGGCACCCTGGAAGGATACATCGGCTTTTAGTACCGGGGGAATTATATTTTTTATTTTTGCCTTTATATACTACGGCAGCTATGATCTGACTCTGCCTTTTGAAAACTGGGTAATCCCTGTTGCGGCGGCTGCTTTTATATCTGTTTGTGCGGTTCTTTCATCCTGCATAAAAAATTTAAGAGGTAAAGGTACAAACAAAAAATATTTAGGCATTAAGCCTGTATTTCTTTATCTTATGATCGCCCTGCTTGCAGTTCCCCTGATCATGCTTCTTCCCCCTAAAAATATAGAAAGCGATCCGGGTGGAGACGGTCCTGTCAGAGTGATGGATTACAACATTCACCAGGGGTTCAATATAAAAGGCTATCTTGACCTTGAAAGCATTGCCAGGGTTATTGAGGGCACCGGGGCTGATGTGGTGTGCCTTCAGGAAGTCTCCAGAGGATGGGTCATAAATGGGTCAGCAGATACCCTTTCCTGGCTGTCAAACAGGCTGAATATGGACTGCATATTTATGCCTGCATCAGATGCCGTGTGGGGCAATGCTGTTTTAAGCCGGTATCCTTTAAAAATGGTAAAAAGCGGATTTTTACCCAGGTTGGACGCGCCGCTTAGGAGAAGTTTCCTGCTTGCTGAGGTCGGGATTGAAGGCAGAGAAAATATAAACGTGATGTGTGTTCATATTCATCATATAGAAGAGGAGGGCTGGATAAGAGAAGAACAGGTAGAAGAGATCCTGGAAGAATGGGATGGGCTTAAAAGAACTGCCATAATGGGTGATTTTAATGCAGAGACTTACGAACCTGAAATAATAAAGATGTATGATGCGGGACTTATTGATTCCCAGCTGGAGCTGGGAGAAGAAGAAAAACTGACCTGGGCACACTATGAACCGTACAGGAGGATAGATTATATCTGGGTCACAACAGATCTGGATATATCGGATGTAGATGTGCCGTTCAGCACTTCTTCCGACCATCTGCCTGTTGTCGTTAATATTAATTAGTTGTTCTTAAATATCTTCTTGATATGATAATTAAAAATCAAATTACGTTAAAAGTATTGATACCTGTGATTACAGCGACTGTTATAATGACATTTACTCCTCTTGTTTCCTCCTGCAGACCCGAATTAAGTTTTGGCGACCTGGTCGTTTGCCGGGAGGTGGACGCAGATACTTTTACCCCTGTGGAGATCAGGGACAGTTTTGGGACCGAAGTTGGAAAGATCTTTGCAGTAATAGAAACATCTGGTGTAAAAGCTGAAGATGTATGGAGGTTTATATGGAAGAACAGGGGTACGGAAGAAGTAATCGCAGATTCTACCGGCAGTTACTCCGAAAGTGAAAGCGGTTATATGGAGGGTTATCTATCAAGTTGTATTGTACCCCATGAAGAGGGAGGCATTATAGGGGAACCGGGAAATTACAGGGTTGACTTCTACCATAACGATCAGCTTGTAAGCAGTGCTGATTTTATTATCACACCTGAGGAACTTAAGATAATCGAGGTCATGCTGTCAAAAGAGGTAGATGAATCAGGGCAGCCTGTTACTGCTTCTGATAAATTTATCCCTGACGATGTTATTAATATTTCAGTAAAATTAAATTGCAGGATAAAAGACGAGTCCATAAGCGTTAAATGGTACCGGGGTACTGATGAGCTCCTGGGTGAGAAGCAGTTTATTATTGACGAAGATTATTATCTGACCAGCTATATTGTGTTTAAAATAACCAATGACGAGCGCTGGCCGATTGATGACTACAATATTGAAGTTTTTCATAATGAATCGCTGGAGGGAAACTATGATTTTGCAGTGGTAAGAAAAGAAGTATCTGATGCCGCTTTTGACCAGGGTAAAACCTATAAAAGCGAGGATTATAAATTCTCTATTGATTATCCGGATGATTGGAGCTTCAAAGAAGAGGAAAGTGACAGCGGGCTTGATGCGGATTTTACTCCGGAACCCGATTATATAGATGTTATTGTCAGAATGCGGGTCTTAAAAAAAGGATACTTTCCCGGCGAGGAGGAATACTCTGATTTTGCCGATGATATATTGAGTGATGTTGTTAATTCCGGCAATGATATGGAAGTCCAGAAAACAGAAAGTACAGGGGAAATTAATGACACCGCTTACAGCCTGATAAATTACAGTTATCCGGGTGAAGATGAAAACGGCTGGGATATTGACTTAATTTTTATAAACAGGTCAGGCATGCTTTATCTGTTTTTAAAGATTTCCGGTATTTACTACAAGGAGTTTGCAGATAGTGCGTACAGCAGTATGCTGGAATCTCTCTTGTTTGAGTAGTATAAAGTTTTTATAAGGACATTTACAGTTTATTGATAAATCATATTGTAATATAATTACTTCTGTTTGCCTTAAGATATTTTTTTATTTAGGAGAAGTCTTTGCTTGGTCTTAATAGAAAACTAAAGGATCTAAAAAACAAAGGAAAATCCATAAAGGTAGCTGTAGCCGGGGTAGGACAGATGGGCAGGGGACTTATATCCCATATCAGAGAACTTGACGGTATGCAGGTCGTTGCAGTAGCAAACCGCGATATGGACAGGATAAATAGCATATTAAAAGAGCTTGAGGTAAGCGATGATGAGCTGGTACTTGTGGGCGGCAGAGGCGGTATAGATTTAGAAAATGATAAAAAAAGAATCACAGCGCAAGACAGCAGTCTGAACGGCAAAACCAGGGAGAGGTTAAACCAGCTGGCAGGAAAGGGCAAAATCATAGTATCGGATGACCTTGATATATTGTTTATCCTTGATGATGTCGATGTGATAATTGATGCAACAGGCAGTCCCGAAGCGGGAGCATATATAGCATCCAATGCTGTTTCACATAAAAGGCATATAGTGACTTTGAATGTAGAGGCTGATGCGGTAATCGGGCCCATACTTAAGAAACTGGCGGAAGATGCGGGAGTGGTATATACGGTTTCAGCAGGGGATGAACCTTCTGCGCTGAAGGAACTTTATGATTTTGCAGATACGCTGGGCTTAGAGGTAGTTGCAGCCGGAAAAGGGAAGAACAACCCCCTTGACAGATATGCAAACCCGGACACACTTAAAAAATATGCCGAAAGTAAGGGTTCAAGCCCAAAGATGATGACATCCTTTGTAGACGGCACCAAGTCAATGATAGAAATGGCCTGTCTTTCAAATTCAACCGGGCTGATCCCGGACTGCAGGGGAATGCACGGTCCCAGAGCGGATATAAAGGACCTGTCCAGTGTATTCAGGTTGAAAGAAGACGGCGGTATATTATCCAGAAAGGGAGTTGTAGATTTTGCAATCGGGGACCTTGCTCCCGGTGTTTTTCTGGTCTATACAACTGAAAACAGTATGATAAAGGCAGATCTCAAATATCTTGAGCTGGGAAGCGGACCCTATTACCTGCTTTACAGGCCCTATCATCTGACCAGTATCGAGACTCCCATATCTGTTGCAAGAACTTACTTTTACGGTGAGCCCACTCTGGTTCCTGAATACGGCCTGATATCGGAAGTCATTACTATGGCCAAAAAAGACCTTAAGGCAGGGGACAGGCTTGACGGTATCGGAGGATATACGGTCTACGGCCTTATTGAGGAATATGGAAGGGCAAAAAAAGAAAATTGTCTGCCTGTCGGTCTTTCTGAAGGATGTATTTTAAGAAAAGATATCGAAAAAGATCAGCTATTAAAATATAATGATGTAAATCTGGTCGAAGATTCACTGCTGCTGAAGCTTAGAAGATCGCAGGATAAAATTATATAAAACTAGGAGGTATATGTGCAAATTATCAACAGCAAGGTTAGGACACCTATCGCGGTAGGTGTTTTTTTAGTAATTGTTTTTATGCTGCTGCCGTTAGGCTCCTGCAAGTTCAGGACTATCGAGAGAATAGAAGAGACCAGGGAACTTATGGGGACTTACGTAAGTATAACTGTGTTCTCGGATGAAGAGACAGGAAACAAAGCTATTGATTCAGCCTTCAGCAGGATGCAAGAAATCGTAGATATTGCCTCAATTTATGATGAGAACAGTGAGGTATCGATGCTTAATAAAAACGGTTATTTGGACGATCCATCACCTGAGTTTTTGGAACTGATAAATGCTTCCATTTATTATTACAATATCACCAGCGGCTGTTTTGATATAACCGTGCAGCCTATAATCAAGCTTTATGATGAAGGTATATGGAAGGAAAGCGAGGAAGTCCAGGACGAAAAAATAGGTGAGGCGCTTGGTTTCGTTGGCTCTGATAAAATAAGTGTAACTGACGACAGGATAGAATTTTTAGCAGATGGAATGTCTATTACTCTTAATGCTATTGCCAAAGGTTATGCTGTTGATGAAGCAATAGAAGTTATAAAGGGATATGGGATAAAACAGGCTCTGGTGAATGCAGGCGGCGATCTGTATGCCATGGGTACTAAAGCGGATGGAGAAAAATGGGTGGTTGAACTGGAGGACCCCGATGATTCAGAAAGTACAATTGCTGCATTTATAGTTGCGGATAGGGCGGTTACTACTTCTGGAGGTTATCATCGCTACTATGATCTTGAAGAGAAAGCGACTCATATAATAGATCCAAGGATTGGGTTTTCGCCTCATGGTTGTATAAGTACAACTATAATAGAAGACTCGTGTATGGAGGCTGATGCCCTGGCGACTTCTGTCTTTGTAATGGGTCCCGGCGACGGTATGGAACTGGTAGAGTCCCTGGAGAATGTTGAGGCATTGATCATAGATACCGATGGAAAAATTTTTAAATCTTCTGGACTTTTAGAATATATTGAGTAGAATTACCTATGGCTTTTTTTACTTTTTTTATAGTGTAAAATGGGAATAGTAATTAAGAAAAAGAGCGTATTTCGAGGGCTTTCTCTGCGGGAAAATAAAATAACTGCAAAGAAGCCTATTGAAGTCTTGCCTGTTCCGGAGAAAGTCATTTTACCCCTTCAGCAGAGTATTGGTGCCCCGTGTGAGTTCATTGTAGCAAGAAAAGATATAGTTAAAGCAGGACAGAAAATAGCAGATTCTAAAAGCTATGTTTCGGCGCCTGTTCATTCTTCAATATCCGGCAGTGTTTCAAAAATCACAAAAGTTTTAAACCCGGCAACCTGTGCGCTTATGGATGCTCTGGTAATAGAATCTGACGGAGAAGACCAGCGGGTAGGATCCGAAAAACTTTTTGATATAGAAAACTCGGATAATTTTTCTGAGCTGAAAAAAATAGTGCGCTCTCTTGATAATAAAAAGATACTTGAAAAAATAAAAGAAGCCGGAGTCGTAGGTCTTGGAGGTGCGACTTTCCCTACACATGTCAAACTAAATCCCCCTAAGGATAAAAAAATTGATACCGTGATCCTAAACGGCTGTGAATGCGAGCCGTTTATAACCTCTGATCATAGAGTAATGCTTGAATATGGTATGAAAGTCCTTGCGGGCCTCTATATTATAAGCAGGACCGTGACCCCGAAAAGTATTTATATAGCAGTAGAAGACAACAAGGAAGATGCTATCTGCCATTTGGAAGAACTCATAATTAAAATGGGATTTAAAAATGTTTTTAAAATAGTCTCACTGAAGTCAAGTTACCCCATGGGAGCTGAAAAGACGCTTATTAAGACTGTACTGGGAAGAAGTGTTCCAATGGGAGGCCTTCCCATGGATGTAGGGGTTATAGTCAATAATGTAGCAACTGCAAAATCTGTTTATGAAGCTGTAATCGAAAGCAAACCACTTATGGATAAAGTAGTAACAGTCACCGGTGAAATCGAGAACCCCAAAAACCTGCTTGCAAGGATGGGCACGCCTGTAAGTAATCTGATTGAAGCATGCGGTAAAACGGGCAGCGGAGTAAATTATATAATCATCGGCGGGCCCATGATGGGTACTTCTGTTACTGATATTGATTTTCCTGTTACCAAGGGGGTCAACTGCATACTGGTAAAAGAAAGTAAGGCCAGGGTTGAGCAGAATTGTATAAACTGCGGAAGATGTGTAAGTATATGCCCTATGAATCTCATGCCGCTGGCATATGTCAGGAATGTAAAAAAAGAATCTGCTGAGGGGTGCAGGCAATATTATATAGAAAACTGCATCGAATGCGGTTCCTGCGCGTATGTATGCCCGGCAGGAATTCCTATTGTGGGGTATATAAAAACAGGTAAGAGTATGCTTTAAAAAAGGTTAATAGAAGATGGAAAAAGATAAAATACTAATATCTCATGCGCCGCATATATGGAGAGGATTTTCAACGACTAAAATAATGTATATAGTCGTTATTGCTCTTCTTTTCCCGACTGCTGCATCTATTTACTTTTTTGGATATTATGCGATTTATATAATACTTGCCAGTGTGGCATCAGCTGTAATTACCGAACTTGCAATAAAAAAACTCAGAAAGAAAAGATTTATAATGGACGGCAGTGCTGTGATCACTGGGCTGCTGTTTGCTCTTACCCTGCCGCCCAGGCTGCCACTGTGGATGGTCATAATAGGCGCTTCTTTTTCTATTGCTGTTGCCAAGGAAGCTTTTGGAGGGCTGGGATATAATATATTCAACCCGGCTCTGATAGGCAGGGCTTTTCTGTCGATATGTTTTCCACAGGAGATGACTGCATGGGTGCTCCCCCCTCATTTCAGCTATGACGCCATAACCGGGGCGACTCCTTTAAGTGAAAATTTTGCTTATCTTCCTGATAAACTGTCTCTGTATAAAGATCTTTTTTTTGGAAATACCGGGGGGTCCCTGGGTGAAACATCGGCAATGCTTATACTGATCGGAGCGGCAGTCCTTATTATATTGCGAATAATAGACTGGAGGATCCCTGTGTTTTATATCGGCACAGTGGCATTGGGCTCTTTTCTGATGGGGGAAGATGTACTTTTCCAGATCCTTGCCGGAGGACTTATGATCGGTGCCTTTTTTATGGCTACTGATTATGTCACCTCACCAGTTACGAAAAACGGGAGAATAATATTCGGAGTGGGCCTTGGTGTACTGACTGTACTCATAAGAAATTTCAGCAGTCTGCCCGAGGGGGTGTGTTTTTCCATACTTATCATGAATGCCTTTGCTCCGCTTATAGATAAATATATAAGAGTAAAACCATTTGGTTTTTTAAAGAAGAAGAAAAATGCGTAATAAAATTTTATCAAATAGAGCATATCCTGTTATTTTTTTGTCTGTAATTGTGACTGTCTCGGTTGTTTTACTGATAGCACTGAATAATGTGACCTCAACTATAGTGGAAGGCAGGCAGGGTGAAGAAATTAAAAGAACTCTGGAAAACATCTTTCCCGAGATGAGTGAATATGAAATTGAAGACGAAGTATATACAATATACCAGGACGGCGAAAAAGCCGGCTATGCCTTTATGGCAAATGGAAGCGGCTACGGCGGTGATATTGATATTCTGGTTGGACTTGAAAATGATTTCAGCATAAAAGACATATCAATACTTGCACAGACTGAGACTCCCGGCCTGGGCAGCAGAATAAGCGAAAAGTCCTTTACGGATCAGTTTAAGGGATTGTCTGCAGATGAAGTCGCCTTTAGGACAGATAACGGCAGGATAGACGCTATTACAGGGGCTACTATAAGCTCAAAAGCTGTGGTTGATACTGTTAAGGAGAAGATGGATGAGATAATAAATGGTCTCCAGAATTGATTTATTGATATTTTAGTTATAAAGCAAACAAAAGATAAAAATGAATGACAACAAAAACAACAGCGGATGTGAAATAAAAATAGAAAAAAAAGGCAGTTTCTGGAAAGAATTTACAAAAGGTATTATCATATCAAATCCTGTTTTTATACTTACTCTGGGGCTCTGTCCGGTTCTTGCAGTAACAAATTCGGTCAGCAATGCACTGGGTATGAGCGCCGGTGTGATATTTGTCCTTCTCTGTTCAAATATTATAATTGCCAGCATCAGGAAAGCTACACCGGCCCTTGTCAGGATCCCTGTGTTTATTGTGGTAATAGCTACATTTGTCACTGTTTTAAGCCTGCTGTTTGAGGCATATCTTCCTCCGCTTCACCAGTCGCTGGGGATATATCTGTCACTGATTGTGGTAAATTGTATTATTCTGGGAAGGGCCGAGGTATTTGCATCTAAAAATCCGGTAGTACTTTCTATTGCCGATGCGCTGGGTATCGGTATTGGTTTTACCATTGCTCTGATCATGATCTCACTACCAAGAGAAATACTGGGGACAGGGGGACTGGAAATATTCGGCATGGAACTGTTCAAGCTGCCGGTTCTTTCAGTGCACCCGCTGACCTTTTTTATTTCTCCTCCGGGAGCTTTTTTGGTAATAGGGAGCCTGCTGGCGTTATTCAGGTGGATAGGGGTGATAAAAAGTGAATAATCTTCTTACTATACTTATTGCAATGGTCCTTGTAAACAATATTATCTTGTCAAAATTCCTTGGGCTGTGCCCGTTTTTTGGCGTATCTAAAAAACTGTCCAATGCTTTCAGCATGGGTATAGCAGTGACGCTTGTCATGCTTATTGCCTCTGTTACTACCGCGGTGATCTATAACTATATACTGATACCATATAATGTCGAGTTTATGAACATCGTAATATATATCCTGGTAATAGCGTCTCTTGTGCAGATAGTGGAGCTTGCCATAAGGAGGACCAATATAGCATTATATAAAGCTCTGGGGATCTATTTACCATTGATAACGACCAATTGTGCAGTACTGGGTATAACCCTTATAAATTCAGCAGAAAATTATTCGATTTTGGAAAGTGTGGTAAGCGCTTTAGGTGCAGGTATCGGCTTTACTCTGGTACTTATTATAATGTCCGGCATAAGGGAAAAACTTGATCTTGCCGACACCCCGCAGTCCATGAAAGGACTTCCGGTGGCTTTTATAACTGCAGCACTTCTGGCAATGGCTTTTATCGGATTCAGCGGGATGGTGTAAGATTAAAAATATTTTAGAGATCTAAGGTTATTATGAATATGGGACTGATTATTTTAATTCTAAGTTCAATAGGGATAGTATGCGGAATACTGATTTTCCTGGCAAACAGGTTTCTTCCCAAAGAGGCGGAAACACTGAAAAAAGCCGAGGAGATTGCCGAACGCCTTCCCGGCATCAACTGCGGAGCCTGCGGTTTTCCGGGATGTTTTGCTTATGCGCAGGAGTTGGTAAAAGATAAGAATAAATTTTTTACCAGCACGTGTGCTACGGTACTCCAGGAACCGGATATGCTTAAAGGACTGGAAAAAGTACTGGATATTGAAGTAGATCCTTCTCAAATAAACAAAAAGGCGGTGGTACACTGTTATGGAAATTCCGGTGTAATCGGTGATTACTCCGGCATAAAGACATGCAGGGCGGCATCTAAACTGCTCGGCGGGTACAAGACATGTCCTTACGGATGTCTTGGATTTGGTGATTGTGTGAACGTATGCCCTAATGATGCAATATCCATTGATGAGAAAAGGAAAGTGGCGGTAATAGACCCGGATAAGTGTACCGGCTGCGGTCTGTGTGTAGCCAAGTGTCCTAAGAATTTAATCTATCTGGTGCCTGCAGATTCAAATATAGTATATTTATGCAGCTATGAATCCTTTAGGAATATCCCGGGAAGAGAAAAATGTGATGAAGGATGCCTGCACTGCAGGAAATGCTTCAAGGCCTGTGAGAATGAAGCCATAATCTGGAATGAAGAAAAAGCCGTCCCGGAATTTGATTTTTCAAAATGCACCCTGTGCGGAGAATGCATCAAGGCCTGCCCCCACAACAGGCTTATCGAACTTTCAAATGTTTCCAGGAAAGAAAGTAAAAAAGAACCTGCAGGAAAGAAGTAAATAAATTATGAGTGAAGAGTTACTTAAAAAGATTAAAAAAAATATTGAAGAAGAACCATACGCAAAGTTTTTTGGGATCGAGGTAATAGAACTCAGGCAGGGTTATAGTCTGGTAGAGATGAAAGCTTCAAAAAAATATGAGAATATCTTCTCTATTACCCATGGAGGAGCTGTTTTTTCACTTATGGATGTGGCTTTTGGCTCAGCTGCAAACTCCTACGGTACTATCGCTGTGGCGCTGGATGTCAATATAAATTATATAAGGCCGTCTGTGACAGGAGATATCTTAAGGGCTGAGGCAAAAGAAGTAAGCAGGGGAAATACAATAGCCACTTATAATATAATTGCAAAAAACAACTCAGGTAAGATAATAGCATCCTGCCAGGCAGTAGCTTTCTTAAAAAAAGACAGACTTCCCTTTTTATAATATGTTATATCACAGTATGTAGAAAGGTGTCTGAGGTCATGATCATAGATTCATACGGTTTCGGCAGCATAACTGTAGATGGAAAGACCTGCTGCTCGGATGTCACCATTTTTCCTGACAGGATCGACTCTGATTGGCGGCGGAAAAGCGGTCACCTGATGTCAGAAGAGGATATAGTGGAGATATTAGAGTACGGTCCCGAAATGCTGATAATAGGGACAGGTAAATCCGGGCTGATGAAAGTCGACAGTAAAGTAGTAGAAAGATTAGATTCTCTTGGTATCGAATATATTATCAAAAAGACTGATGATGCTGTAATGGAATATAATAAGCTTGAAGAAAAAGATAAAGTAGTATGTGCTTTCCATCTGACATGTTAAAGTAAGTTGACCTATAGGGAAAAACTGCTATATTTGACTTCTTTGGATTTACTGCCGGCTTTATCAAATAACTCTTTTATATGGTCATCCATAGTCAGATAGATTATCTGCCATCCTTTTTTTGAGATGTCTGCTAATTTGTCTATAAGGATTTTTCGTTTTTGCCAGTCTGAATGCTGGAATGCATCGTCAAGGATCAGAAAGAGGGTATCTTCTCCCAGTATTTTTGAGGTAAATCCTATCCTTAGTGCCAGCATCACCTGTTCTGCGGCTCCTGTGCTCAGATCTCTTATATCAAAATCATCATACTGGTCAGAGACGATCAGCCTGCTGTCATCCAGAGTAAGCCTGTTGTATCTTTGAGTGACAGCTTTTAAGGGGTTTAAGACTACTTCGGATTTAAGACCTTCCTGTATCTTTGCATCTTCTTCGCGGCGCAGTTTAGAGATGATTTTATGGACATTATAACCTGCAACAATATCGGAGGTGACTTCCCTTAGTTCATTTTGTACATCACGTCTTTTTTTCTGCAGGTTTCCAATGAGCTCTTCCCAGCCTATGCTGGGATCGTCTTTGGTCTTTTCACATATCCTGTATTTTAAAATCTGGATCTTTTCCTCCTGGCTTTTTATTTTCTCCTGGATTTGTCCAAGCTGCAATTGGATTTCTTCATATACCTGCTGGCTGTATCTTACCTTTATATCTTCTGAAAGGTAATCTGTTTCCGGTATCCCAAGTTTGTGCAGTTCTTCTTTCTCATTATCGATCTGATCCTTCAGGCTTCTATTATTCTGCTTAAGATCTGTAACTATTTTATCCCAGGGCTGCTCGCCGGCTTCCTTTCCGGTAAAATCCGTTATTTTCCGGTTGATGGAAAGGAGAAGCTCCTTAAGCTCATTACTCAGAATATCAATCTGTTCTTCTATTGTATTTGACCTGCTGCCTGATTCCCTCTGCATGTTTAAGGTTGATTCAAGAAGGGCGATATCTGTAAGCTCTTTACCGGTCCTTTTTTTAAATTCTTCTTTTATTTTGCCCAGTTCTTCACGCTGCACCGCCTGTTTGGAAAAATTACTTAATTTCTTGATATATATAAGACAAAATACCAATGAAGCCAAAAAGCAAAAACATACAGCAAGTAGAAATATGATCTGCGGAGCATTAAAAAATTTCTGATTTAAAAAAAATAAGACTGCAGCAGCAATACCGGCAGCTGCTAAAATATAGCATATAAAAAGCAGGAGCCTTCCGGGTCTTTTTATGTTTTTTGACGACAGGTCCCTATAATAGGGAAGGGCGCTTTCCAGCCACTTTATATCTTTACTCTCTTTGAGGGCGGTTTTGTATTTCTCTTCCAGCTGTTTATGGGATTCTTTTTTATCTTTGTACCGGAAGAGGTCGGTCTCTGTCCTGCTTAATTCATCCTCTGGAATGTTTTTTAGTTCTGCGTTTAGCTTCCTGATTCTTTCCGAGATCAGATAAGCCTGGTGCCTCTTTGCCCTGATAAGGTACGATGACTTATCTTTTAGATTTTTTTCTTCAAGCCTGTGAGTCTTTAGTATCCCCTGGGTGTATTCGGATTCTATTTTTTCAAATTGTCTTTCAATATCATCAAGTTCATATCTTGTATCGCTGTACTGCTTTCCTTCGCCACGCTGTGCGATATTGATACGGTTGCCGTCGATCTCTGCCGATTTTACGGTTTTTGAAATATTGGTATCACTGTCGATCTTATCCAGTATATTTATACCGGATAGTACCTCTTTTATTAAAAATTTACTTATACCTTCACCGTCTTCTATCCCGGCTTCTCCGCCCTTTACTACCAGAAGTTTTGCCATTGATACAGGAAGCCCTTTTTCACTGCTTTCCCAGTAGTCTTCCAGTTTTTTGGGAGAGGTAGGAGAAAAATCAACTGCCTGTTCTTCCAGGCCGCTTAAAGTGATCTTTCCCTTTCCGCCTTTTCTTAAATGGCTCCACCGGCTGATATTTTTAAACAGGGAACGGATTATGAATTCTGTGAGAAAAGTCTTTCCTTTCTCATTTATACTGTATATGAGATTAAGCATGCCGAACCTGCCCGTAAAGCTTTTGATCGGCCCCAGCTCTTTTACTGATATTTTATCGATCTTTATTCCCATAGTTCCCTAATTCCTGCAGTGCTGTCATTCTCTTAAGATTATATGAAGAGCTTTTTCCAGAATATTTTCATTTGATGTTATCTCGTCCTCCCATTTAAGTCTTTCAATTTCATCTCTTAGTTTCTCTACGATGGCCATTCTCTCCGGATCATTGAATATTGATACTTCAGTCAGGTCAGGTTCTTCATCGTTATAAAAAGTAAAATCTTTAAGTGTTTTTTTAGTTGTTTCAAGAAGCTTTTTTTTACCAGTTGTGTATCCTTTGATCTTCAGACGCATCCTTATTTTTGGTATATCATTTTTATCTATATTCCAAATCCCGACCATTTCTGTAATCTTTTTTTCCATATATTCAAATTCATTGGCAGCGGGCAGGGAAACAAGAGTCTCACTAAAAAATATAAAGTCAGTGTCTATTGTTTTTTCGGATACCTCCATACTACCTGTGTTTATAACAAGAAAACTCCTTTTCCCGGTTTCATTTATATCCAGGCCGCAGGGTGATCCGGGATAATAGACTTTACCCAGATTCATCTTCTTGTGTATGTGGCCCAGTATGGCTTTAGCAGGGTTATAGTACTGGATGTCATTTCTGGTCAGAGGCATAAATATGCCCGGCTCGTAAGGATTTGGGTCGCGGAGTCCGGCCATATAGTCGCCATGGCCGATCAAGATCCAGGGTCCGGGGAGGTCCTTTTTATATTCTGCCGTGATCTCTCCCATTGATTTTCCAGGCTGATAGGGTACAAAAAGAAAATCGGCAGGCGGTTCTCCTAATTTAATGATCTCGGTTTTGCTGAAGACCCTTATATTCTCTGAAGTGAAATCCTGCTGCCTGATGGACGGGTCATGATTTCCCGGGATTATATAGAATTTAATCCGGTTTTCGGTGTATTTTGTATTTTTACAGAACTGGTCAAACCCGGAATAGTTCTGGCTTTCTTCATTGAAAAGGTCACCTGCGATGATGAGTATTTTAATATCTTCGGAAAGCATTTTATCCAGTATATCTGATAATGCGTTCCATCTTTCAGGAGTTTCTTCTTTTGTTTTTAGGTGTACGTCTGCTGTAACCGCTATTTTCATTTCTTCTGCTATAGATTAAAATATAATTTCTTGACCGAAAGAGAATTGCTAATAAACTGGCTGCACATGCTATATATAATATACTGTAATTTGCAGCTAAGTCCAAATATTTTCTTATATTGATTTTGGAAAGCGGTTTAAATGAAAAAAAAGAATTTTGATTTAAGTCCTGAATTTTATGACCTTCAGGTAAACTGGAAAGAAAGACTGAAAAAGGAAGAGAATTTCTTTTCTAAAATATTTAAAGAAAACAATATCGAAAGTGTTCTTGATGTAGGATGCGGAACAGGACATCACGCCCAGCTTTTTTCCGGGTATGCCAAAAAGGTAATTGCAATAGACCCTTCAGTAGAAAGTATAGATTATGCTGCTGAAAATATAGTAAAATCTCCCAATGTCACTTTGATCAAGGAAGGGTTTGAAGGGCTAGATAAGGTCCCGTACGAGCACTTTGACCTCATAACCTCTCTGGGAAATACTCTGCCTATTCTGGGAGACCGCAGGAAAGTAAAACAGGCTCTTAAGAAAATCAAAAAAAAGCTGGCGGAAAACGGCCTGGCTGTAGTCCAGTTTTTAAATTTTAAATCTGCCGTTATGGAGAAAAACAGGTTTTATCCGCCGAAAGTATTCAAAAAAGACGGCAGGACATATATTTTTATAAAGCACTTTGAATATGGCAAGATAAAGACCAGAGTGGACTTTATAATAACTGCGGTCAATAAAAATAAGGTAGAGGACTTTTTTGTAAATTCTTCTTTTCTCTGTACCTTAAGTGTAAATATGTTTTTAAAAATGGCAAAAAACTCGGGATTTAAAAGAATTGAGCTTCTGGGACCAGGGGGAAAGGGAATTTTTAATCACAAAAAAGATATAAGCCTTTATGCACTGCTGTACATTTAAATATGATCATAAGTCAGGCGGACATAAAATGGACAATAAGAAAGCTGAAAAAAAGCTTGTCAGAAGAAAGAACTTAGATTGGCTGCAAATGATAGGAAAATAATGTTTTAACTTGTGTCTATTAGACAAAGAAAAAAGACTCCTATGCATTTTCCTGGCCGTATCTGCAGTACTCAAGAAGCCTGCATGCAGGGCATTTCGGCTTTTTAGCTGTGCAGATGGCCCTTCCCAGTGCGATTATTCTGTGTGAAAAAACGCTCCAGCTATCCCCGGGGACTATTTTCATAAGGTCAAACTCAATTTTTACGGGGTCCTGGTTTATAGTCAGACCCAGCCTGTTTGAAATCCTCAGTACATGTGTATCGACTATTATAGCCTGCACGCCGAATATGTTTGAAAGTACAACATTGGCAGTTTTTCTTCCCACACCTTGCAGAGAAGTAAGATCTTCAATATTGTCAGGTGTCCTGCCGCCGAATCTTGAAACTATGTCTTTTGAGCAGTTGATTATGTTTTTTGCCTTGTTCCTGTAGAAACCTGTCGATCTTATATCCTCCTGAAGCTGGATTAAATCAGCACCGGCAAAGTCTCCGGGTCTCCTGTATTTTTTAAAAAGCTTTGGCGTGACCTTGTTTACAAGTTTATCGGTACTCTGTGCAGAAAGAATGGTGGCAATAAGAAGCTGGAAAGCATTTTTGTTCTTAAGTGAGGTAGAAGCAGCTTCGGGGTATTCTTTATTTAAAATACTTACTATTTTTTTTATGTTTTTTACCGCAGGTTCATATACGGCTCTGTAGCTTCTCCCCTTTTTTTTAGTATTTTTTTTATGTTTCATTTTGTCCTTTTATTTTTTAAATAGTCATCGATTTTTTCTAAAGAAAAAGTATTGGGAACATCTTCTTTTTCCAGCCAGCCTTTCCGCGCGATATTTACGCCGAATTTATAATCAGACAGGTCCTTTGTACTGTGTGCATCGGGATTTATGAATATCTTTACTTTCTTTTCTTTTGCATACTTGCACATTCTCCAGTCAAGGTCCAGCCTGAAGGGGCTTGCATTAAGTTCAATATCCACATTGTTTTCTGCTGCTGCGTTTATCACCCTTATTATATCTACTTTGTAGGCATCCCTTGCCAAAAGCAGTCTTCCGGTAGGGTGGGCTATCATTGTGGTAAACCTGTTTTCAATAGCCCTTATGATCCTCTCTGTCATCTGCTCTTCACTCAGGTTGAAACTCGAGTGAATAGCAGCGATAATAAAGTCAAATCCGGATAGGATCTTATCGCTGTAATCAAGGCTTCCGTCAAGAAGGATGTCAGATTCGATCCCCTTAAATATTTTAAAGCCGGAGTATTTATTATTTAGCCTATCTATTTCTTTAAAGTACAGCTCTACATCTTCATTTTTAAGTCCGCCTGCGTATGAAGCGGTCTTGCTGTGGTCACTTATCCCTGCATACTGCATCCCTGATTTTATCAGATGTTCGCAAACCTGTTCTATGCTGGTATTCCCATCGCTGTATGTGGTATGGATATGGAATATCCCTTCTATATCTTTTTCCTCTATAAGTTTCGGAAGGGTCTTATTTTTTGCTGCTTCGATTTCTCCGAAGTTTTCCCGCAGTTCAGGGGGTATCCAGTCCATTGAAAAAAAGCCGAATATGTCACTTTCATCACTACATTTGATAAGACTGTCATTTTTAAACAGCCCGTATTCGTTCATTTTCATATTATCTTTTTTAGCTGCCGTTCTCATGGCCGTATTATGTTCCTTGCTTCCCGTAAAATGATGGAGTGCATAGGGATACTGAAAGTCTTCTACTGTCCTTATATCTACATTGATCCCGGATTTCAGCCTGATACTTGATTTGGTATCGCCCTTGGCTATAATATCTTCCGCTTCATCCATGGCTGTAAAAAAATCCATTACTTTTTCCGGATTGCCCGTGCTTGCCACTATGTCTATATCTTTTACTATTTCTTTTTTCCGGCGTACACTTCCTGCAAGGCTTGCCATTTTGACAAACTTGAAGCTTTCTATCTTCTTATGTATTTTTTCGGCTTCTTCTATAATATCTGCAAAAAGGAATTTACCTTTAAATTTCTTTATGACCTCTATTCCTTTTAAGATATTTTCCTGGGTCTTCTTGCCGAAACCAGGCAGATCCACAAGCCTGTTTTCTATACAGGCATATTCAAGCTCGCCGATGTTGTTTATCCCCAGATTATCAAACAGGTATTTTATTTTTTTAGGTCCCATGGTGGGGACTGCAAGCATTTCAACGAGCCCGGCTGGTACGGATTCTTTGAGGTCTTCATAATATTTAAGGCTTCCCGTATTGACAAGTGTTTTTATTTTTTCGGCAATATGAGAACCTATTCCTTTTATATTTGTAAAGTCCTCTGTTTTCAAGCCTTTGGCAAGCTCTATATCTGAAGTCTCCAGGGCACGGGCTGAATTCTGGTATGCTCTTATTTTAAAGGGGTTTTCGTCTTTTAATTCCAGCAGGACACTTATCTCTTTTAAAATCTTTGTTATTTCTTCCTTATCCATAGAAGTAGGAAAGTCTTTTTATTGCCTTTATTTTTTCTGTTCTACCAATTTTACTATCTCTTAATGCTTTATGTAAAATATCAATGGAACGGTTGTAATTTTCTCTGTCGACCGGATAGGGTATGCCGTCTTTGCCGCCGTGAGCAAAACTGAATCTTACCGGGTCCTTTATGCTGTACTTTACTCCGTATACCAGTTCCGAGATAAGGGCAAGGGCTCTTGTTGTCTTTGGCCCCACTCCCTTTAGCGCAAGGAGTCTTTCAAAATTTTCAGGTCTCCTCTGGTAGGTGGAAGTAAATATTTTCTCCAGCCTTTTTAGATCCATATCGCCAAGCTTTATATAATGTCTTCTGGGAAGACTGTAGCTTTTTTCCTGAAATTTTTTTATTTTTTTTAAATCTTCTATGATATTTTTTGGTTTTTCACAGGAAAGCAAGTTAATTGTTTTTCTTGCCTTATCACTTTCTGCGGCTGTAAGGTTAATTACCTCTTCTTTTTTGTCACAGCATATGGCCTTGTGGGGTTCGCAGATATAGCTTTCCAGGCCCTCTGATGTCCAGTGGTACCTCCTTGCCATTCTGTTTTCTTCGTTCATTCCCTGCTGTATTACCGACCACATGTTTCCATCTTTGGTAAAAATAAAGCTGTGATGATAAAGCTGATACCCGTCCTGAAGAGCATTGCTGTCGACTTTTGCCACTATTTTGCTGCTGTATATAAGGTTTTCAAAATCCTTTCCCATAAGGCCGGCTGCATTTTCAATTTCAGCCGGAGTCTTCCTGGAAGTTGCGCCTTTACCCCCGGCTACAAAGAAGCCCAGGTCTTTTTCCAGGCCTTTTACGGATTCTTTTAGTGCTCCGCAGACGGTAGTCGTGACACCACTGGAGTGCCAGTCAAATCCAAGAACGCATCCAAATGCCTGGAACCACAGCGGGTCAGAAAGCCTGTAGAGCAGCTCTTTAGTGCCGTATTCGGAGACGATCATAGAGATTATCTCTCGGGATAGATTTTTCATCCTGGTAAACAGCCAGTAAGGTGCTTTTCCTCTGTGAAGGGGAAGATTTATTGTTCCAGTTCTCATAGTTTAGAACAGCTCCGTTATTTATCAGAGATATATTGACACAAGTCTTCGTAATGTATTGTATACCAAAATAACCTGGGTTAGAATAAGCAATGATGATGAAAAATACAGATAGTAAGCTTTACAGGATCTTATATTCTAAAATTAGAAATGCAGCCGTTCCGGCTGCATCCATAATGATTCTTTTTTTAATGGCTGTCATTGCCGCCGGCTGTATAAATGATACGTATCTATCAGAAGAAGAAGTAATCAAAGTATATGAAAATAGATACTCTGAAAAAGATCTTGGAAACGATGATGAAAAAGTCCTCAAAATACTTACCCAGAATACAATGCTTATACCGTTTTCATTTGTTGCACCGGCTTATACCCAGCGTACTTATTGTGTAATTGAGTTGATATTGGAAAAGTATGATATTGCATGTCTTCAGGAAGTGTTTGCGGGAGGGAGCCAGAATCAGATCATTTCAGCATGGCATGATAAGATCTACAGCGATATGAGCAGCGGCATGCCGGGCAACTGGCAGTACGATTATTTTAATGACTGGTACAGTTCACTGGAACGTTCCAGGGAAAAAATGTGGCAGCCCCTTGACAGTGCATTAGATGTGGAAAAGCTTGCTGAAGAGGAAAGCTGCAATGGTGTCAGAGTAATAAACAGCAGCCCAAACAACAAGGATGCAAGGCTGGTTTGCAGCCCGTATTATGTCATGGGGCCTGACAGCGGGTGGCTGCCCGTACAGCAGGACGGGGGCCTTGTGATACTGTCCAGATATCCTATAACTGCATGCAGCGCTTTCAGTTTCAATACAAGCAGCGGGACAGACAAGCTTGCCGGTAAAGGTGTGTTATATGCAAGGATCCAAATAGGTCCGTCAGAAGAAGATTATATACATGTTTTTAACACGCACCTGCAGTCTCATGACTACCCCGGTACCCGTCAGGAACATATTAAAGAGCTTCTGGACTTTGTGGCCGGTATCATTGGACCGGAGGGAATAAACAGCCGTCCTGTACTTATCATGGGAGACTTCAACGTCACTGCTGATACATATGAGAACTGGATGGAGATTTCCGGCATAATCTCGCCGCCGGATAAATACAGCACAGAAGATGACCCTGATTCCATCACGATACCTTCTGCGGAATACAGGGAGTTTAATGATAAGATCAAAGATTTTGGAGAAACCGACCCGGAAGGTAAACTGTACCTTAAAGATGTCTGGCTGGAATTAAATCCGGATGATCCGGGTTTTACCTGGATAGGCGGGGACTGGATTACCGGGGATAAAAACTCGTACGGTGATCTGGGGAACCGTATTGCCATTGAGACAGATAGGCCCCAAAGGATAGATTATATTTTCTATTTCGGAGGCTCCAGTGAAATAAGTATATTTCCGCAATCAGTTTATCTGGTTCCCAGAGAACCTGAAATTATGTACTGCTATGATAGAAGAAATCTGTTTTTTACCGGTGATGATTGCGTTAAGGAAGACAAAAACAGTGACTGCTCTTTTAAAAGCTATACGGTATCGGACCACCTCGGCCTGGAAGTATATTTTGATTTTCAACTTGACGGATAAAATCCATCTATAAATACTTTTGTTTCTCAGCCGGAGCTATAAAAATATTTATACAGAGGGAGGCAGATAATATGGCAAAAAGGAAAATAATAGAAATTGATGAAGATAAATGCACAGGATGTGGATTATGTATACCAAATTGTCCAGAAGGGGCACTTCAGATAATAGACGACAAAGCTAGACTTGTTAGCGATCTCTTCTGTGACGGCCTGGGTGCCTGTATAGGAGATTGTCCCGAGGGTGCAATATCGGTTGTGGAAAGGGAAGCAGAGAAGTATGATGAAAAAAAAGTTATGGAAAACATTGCAGAGAAGGGTAGAAATGTCATAAAGGCGCACCTTGAGCATTTAAAGAGCCATAATCAGGCTGAATATTACAGGCAGGCAGTGAAATATCTTAAGGAGAAAGGGATAGAAAACCCTGAAGAACCCGAAAAAGAGGATTCTGAAGACGGGCAGCCGGAATCGTATCTCCAGTGTCCCGGTTTAAAGGTCCTGGACAGGAGGGAAGAGAAAGCAGAAACAGCTATAAGCAGTCCCGTATCCGAAGAAAAATCGCAGTTAAGGCAGTGGCCGGTCCAGATAATGCTGGTTCCTGAAAATGCTCCATATTTTGATAATGCGGATTTGCTTATCAGTGCTGACTGTGTACCATTTTCTTATGCTGGCTTTCATAATGACCTACTTAAAGGAAAGATCCTGCTTGTGGGATGCTCCAAACTTGACGATGCAGTATTATACAGGGATAAGATATCGCGGATACTCAAGAATAATAAAATTAAATCAGTCACTGTCGTTCATATGGAAGTACCCTGTTGTTTTGGCCTGATCAAACTTGTTGAGGATGCGGTAAAGATCTCGGGCAAGAATATACCGCTTAAAAATATAGAGATAGGAATAAAAGGTGATATAAAAAGTTAAAAAGCTTAAAAGTCTTTTTTACTTTCTGGTCAGGGGTACAAAAGCCACATCACACAGACTTATTTTTTTAATTTTACTGCCGCTTTTTATTACCTTGTAGAGTGTCTGGTTCCAGCTTGAAGGGCCTACGGGGATTACCATGATACCGCCGTCTTTTAGCTGATCGATAAACGGCTGGGGGATATGATCGGGTGCTGCAGTCACGATTATTCTGTCATAGGGTGAATGTTTCTTCCATCCAAGATAACCGTCGCGATTACTCATTTTTATATTTTTATATTTTTTAAGTAATTTCTTATTCTTTCTGTACAGCGAAGCGACTATTTCTACAGTGTAGATTTCCTTTGATATTTCAGCAAGTACTGCGACCTGGTAACCGGAACCGGTACCGATTTCCAAAACTTTTTCATTTCCGGACAGGTCCAGGCTTTCAGTCATAAGTGCGACTATATATGGCTGTGATATTGTCTGCCCGCATCCGATGGGAAGCGGCCTGTCATCATAAGCTGAATTTATATATGATTCATCTACGAAAATATGCCTGGGTACTTTTCTTAAGGCATCAAGGACTTTATTGTCTTTGATACCCCGGGAGATGATCTGGTTTTGTATCATGTTTTCTCTCAGTAATTGATATTTTTGATTGTCTTTGGGATTGGAATCGTTATTTGGACTTTTCATAAATTATATTATTTTATAAGATAGTAACCTGTTTTAGGTATTTACAGAAAATAATTATAGCATAGAAACATTATAAAATGATTAATTTTAAACTGGCAAATATTCTTATAGATATTGCAGAAATACAAAAGTCTGACGAAAAAGATAAGGATATGCCGTTAAAACTTATAATAGCATCAAGAACGCTGAGAGATAGCCCGGAAATCCTTGAAAAAATCCGTGCAGGCGAAAGACTTGAAAGAATGGCAGGTATTGAAGAACCGGCCTGTAAGCTGGTAGAGGAATATCTGGGTACGGGGAAAATACAGTTATACGAAGAGATAAAGTCAAAATACTCCGAAGAGATGCTGAGGTTTATAAGGATAAGCGGTCTTGGTAAAAAAAGGATATTTGCAATCTATGATACTTTTAATATAAGGAGCCTGGAAGAGTTAAAAGACAGGCTGTCTGACGCCGCAGGTTTTACTGATCTTTTATCGGCAATCGATTTATTTAAGGACAGGGGCGGTCAATTTTATGCCCGGAGGCTTAAGCAATCGCTGGATTATATTGAAAGCATAAAAGGCAGGTTCCCGAGATGGCAGGTCGAGTTCTATTTGGATAAGATAAAAAACGGCCTTGGCAGGATAAAGGATATCAAGACGGCAGCTGCTGTAGGTTCACTGAGGAGAAAGAAATCTACAGTAAGAGATATAGATATACTCATCCTGCCTTATTTTAATGACGCTATGTATGATTTTACAAGAAGCGGGGAGCTGCTTGAAGGCATCCGATCGCTTGATTTTATAAAAAAGATGACCAAAAAAGACATAAGAGAGGAAAGTATAAGTGCCGGGTTTGAAACTGCTTTTGGAATAAAGACAGAATTTATTATAAGCAGCCGTAAAAATTGGGCTTTGGATCTGCTGTATACCACTGGAAGTAAAAAACATATAAAGAAGCTTGAAGGGTTGGCCAGGCAGAAGGGATATTTTAAAAAAGAAAGGATAGGTGCCGATATTTCTGCAGGAACCGGTACGGAAGAGATAAAAGAAAGTCTTCCGTCTGATCTTTCAGGTCATGAGAAGAGTATTTACAGCAGGCTGAATTTACATTATATACCTCCGGAACTAAGGGAGGACCAGGGAGAAATAGAGATGGCGGGAGAAACCCTGCTTCCACCCCTTGTCAAAATGGAAGATATAAAAGGCGACCTGCATGTTCATTCCACCTGGAGTGATGGGCTTATAAGTCTTGATGACATGGTTGAGAGGATAAGAAAATTCAATTACCAGTATCTGGCAGTCACAGACCACTCGGAAAGCAATTTTTTTGGCAGGGGGCTGGATATAGGGAGAATACAGGAAAAAACAGAGTATATCCGCAGCCTCAAGTCAAAGCACCGCGACTTTGAGATATTGATGGGTTCTGAAATCGATATCAGAAAAGTAGACAAATTAGACTATCCTGATGATATTATCGAAAAACTGGATATTGCCATAGGTTCTTTGCATTCGTCCTTTTTAAATACAGAGGCTGAAAATACAGCCAGGGGTATAAGCGCTGTTGAGAATAAATACATTGATTTCATTGCCCATCCGACTGGCGAGGTGTTTGGAGACAGAGCACCTTATTTTATTGATATTGACAGGTTAATATCAGCAGCAGCCGGAAACAATAAGGCCCTGGAAATAAATTCCTACTTTCTGAGGCTGGACCTTAACGAGGAGAACACAAGAAAAGCCAGGGATATGGGTGTAAAGATAGTCATAAATACTGATGCCCACCGCCCCAATAATATGGATATGATAAGACTGGGAGTGGATATTGCCAGAAGGGCAGGACTGCAAAAAAAAGATGTCCTAAATACACTCTCGCTGAAAGAACTTAAGGCCTGGAAAAAAGAAAGAAAGTAACTGTTACTTTTTATAGTACTTAAATATATTTTTATCTTTAAAATCAGGTATGAAAGGATCTTCTTTGCTGCTGAGCGATATATGATCCTGAGTCCATCCGAAACAAAAGCCTTTTTTTTCGGCATATCTTACTACTTCCAGGTATTCCTTGGCGGTGGCCCTTCTATTCAGCTTTGTATATTCAAATGCATTATAGGTGGGATGATACTGGGCCATAATGCTTAAGTAGACATCAACAGACAACTCATTTTTAATAAAATCCAGGGTTTTTTTGATCCCGCCTATATTATAAGGTAAAACAAGTAGCCTTATCATAAGCCCTTTTACAGCTATACCGTCCGGATCAAGTTTTAATCCTCCCACCTGCCTGTACATCTCTTTTACTGACTGGCGGTTATACTTCACATATTCTTCGGCCATTGAATATTTCCTGGCCATTTGGTCGCTGCCGTATCTCATATCCGGCATATAAATATCAATGATTTTATCCAGCATTTTTATTATCTTCGGATTGTCGTAGCCACCGGTATTAAATACCGCAGGAACTGAAAGCCCCTTATTTCTGGCAGAAGAAAGGGCTTTTACTATCTGAGGGATCCATATTGTAGGAGAAACAAAATTAATGTTATGACAGCCCGAATTTTGCAGCACGACCATACTGTCTGCCAGACTGTCTATACTTTTTTTTGCTCCTTCATGCTCCTGGCTTATCTGGTAGTTCTGGCAGTATACACATTTCATGTTGCAGTAAGAAAAGAATATGGTCCCGGAACCCCTGCTTCCTGATATTGGAGGTTCTTCTCCATGGTGGGGCATGGCTGAAGATATTACCGGCTCATACCCTGCACTGCAAAAACCTTTCTCATGCAGTCTTCTATTGACTTTACACATGTGGGGGCATATTATACATCTATCCAGGATATTGTATAGCGATTTTTCAAGCTCAAAAAGTTCCATGTTGACTCAGACCAATGTGATACAGGGCTAAAATATAATAATTTTAATTCTTTGTGAATGGTTTTTTTCTTTCAGCTACTTTCAATTCGTCTTTACCGGCAAGGCTTTTGATATAATTCAGGGTCACATCGATAAGCTGAGGGCTCTTTTTAAGAAGTTTATTTATCTTGTAAATCCTGTATTCCAAAAAATATTCCGGAGGTATACCCAATCCATCAGAAATCAGCTTAATGGTTGAAATGGGAGGACAATTCTTTCTTTTTTTTAATTTACTAAAATAACTGTAGTTTAGATTTGTCTTTTTACCCAGGCTTCTGAGTTTTATTTTCTTTTTTTCAATTATTTCTTTTAAGGCTGTGCCGAAATTTTTACTGGAGTATATCATAAAGTGTAAAACCATTTTAATTATTAATTACTGTTAATAATATATTATTAGAGGAAGTTCTATAAGTTTTTTAATTAATATTAAGTTGACAAATTTATCAACTGCTTACAAAAAAATAATGCTTTTCGGATATATATATGAAAGAAAAAAGAGGCTTCAATTAATGGATTATTAAAATATTTAGTATATAATTAATAAAAAGCATATATAAAAAATACCAAAAGATATTACAATCAAAGTGGATAAAGATATCAGAATACTGATAATAGAAAAATCAAAAAGTAAAATACCGGCACTATTAAATGAGATAAAGCGTAAAGGCTATAATCCGGAATATAAAGTCGTGAGCAGTCCTAATAGTGCGGCCAAGTCTGCAAGTAAAGAAAAATGGGATGTAATATTAGCTGATTATAAGACGTCTGGTGACAGGCTAATGGATGCAATAAGCATGATTAAAAAAAGCAATCCGGAGATACCTTTTATAGTCGTTTCAGATTCAATCGGTGAGGAAAATGCGGTATCTTTAGTCAAAAAGGGTGCTGACAATTATATCACAAGGGATAATATTTCAGGCCTGGTACCGGTTATCAAAGAGGAGATCCAGAATACAAAGTCTAAAACAAAGAAAGAAGAAGCCTTAAAGAGGCTAAAGGAAAATGAAAAATATTTTAAGTCTCTTATAGAAAACATCCCGGATATAATATTTAGATACAGATTGGTCCCAAAAGCAGGGTATGAGTATATCAGCCCTTCAGTAAAAAGAAACCTTGGCTATACCTCTGAACAGCATTATGCCGATCCAAAATTCATAAATAAGATTATTCATATGGAAGATAGAAATACCTTTAAAAAGGTACTTAACGGCAGCTTTAAATATTCAAAGCCCATAGAGATCAGGTATATTCATAAAAATGGCAGGGCTATCTGGTATGAAGGGAGAATAACCCCGTTTTTTAACCAGAAGAAAAAACTTACCGCCATAGAAGGGATTATGCGTGATATATCCGGGAGGAAAAAGACTGAGGAACGCTTATCTTATATGTCCTTTCACGACAGGCTTACTGATCTGTATAACAGGGCGTATTTTGAAGAAGAATTAAAACGACTTGACACCCGCAGGCAGCTTCCATTAAGCGTTATTATCGGGGATGTTAACGGATTGAAGTTAATAAATGATGCATTTGGGCATAAGGAAGGTGACAAGATCCTCAAAGGTTGTGCAGAAGTCCTTAAAAACTGCTGCAGATCAGAGGACATAGTTGCAAGATGGGGAGGAGATGAATTCTCCATACTGCTTCCCAAAACTGACAAAGAAGTATTATCAGAGATCATTAAAAGGGTAAAGTATAAAAGCCATAAAACAAAGAGCAGTAAAATACCATTAAGCATATCCCTGGGCACATCAACTAAGAACAAAAATTATCAGAATTTTGGGAAAGTAATCAAGAAAGCAGAAGATAATATGTACAGGCATAAGCTTGTGGAAACAAAGGGTATTATAAGTTCAATAATATCGTCACTTGAGAAAATATTATTTGAAAAAAGTATCAAGACTGAAAAATATACTGAAAAAGTAAAAGAAATGGCTTTGAAATTAGCAAAAGCTCTAAAACTGTCAAAAAGCGAAATAGAAGAGTTGTCCCTTCTGGCAACTATTTATGATATAGGGAAAGTGGCAATACTTGATATTATATTAAATAAAAAAGAAAATCTGACCCAAAGAGAATGGGAGACCATAAAACGTCATCCTGAAATAGGGTACCGGATCGCAATTGCATCACATCAGCTTTCAAGCATTGCTGAATATATCTTAACTTCTCATGAGAGGTGGGATGGAACCGGTTATCCCCAGGGATTAAAGGGAGAAGATATACCTATTCTCTCAAGGATAATCGCCATAGTAGATGCCTATAAGGCTATGATAGCCGGAAGGCCCTATAAAAAGGCTATCAGTAAGAAAAAAGCCATAAAGGAATTGGATAAATGCAGTGGTACTCAGTTTGACCCGAAACTGGTAAAAAAATTCATTAAAATTCTAAAGTACAACAAAACATATTAACCCTGTCTTATTATTCTCAACTTCTCTTATTATATTACATATGCCTTTCCAATCATGCAGACCTGATGTTGCCCGGCTGCCGGCGCAAGCTAACCTGAAGGCAGCGGGCAACTATCAAGTTTATCAAAAAGGCGAGTGAAGATATAAGTCTATAGGCCTTTTATGACCACTTATTAATTGCATATCTAAAAAAGATATGCTTACCATTTGGGTATTTCAAAGACCGCCTTACAAAAAGTACCCATTCGTTCCATCGGCAGAAATGTAGTTTTCTCAGTCAATTCGGAATGGGTGATCGTCGATATATCTATCAAATAAGTGCTCTCCCATATTTCTGTTTTATGTCCTGACACTTATCATATGGTGGGTAATTATATAATATGTTAACCTGATTGAGAATAGAAAATCAGCAGGAATTACCAGCAAATCGTCAATACCTGGGAAAATGCTGCTGTGACAGCGGTAGTATTATTCCCCTAATAAAGTGCTTATTAGCACAGACAGCAATTTATGATAATATAAATTTTAATTTTAAATAATTTCTAAAAATAATATTAAAAAAATGTATAAAAAAATAATTTGCAAAAATTCTTATATTTGATATCATTATAGCGATCTTTGAATATCAGGACTTTTTGGTAGTTATTGAAATTTACAGACGAAAGAATGTAGAAAAGTAAGTTAATATACTGAAAGGACCTGTAAAGGTTCAGAGAGATAGGCCCCGAGGTGATAAATAACCTAAGGTCGTGAGGTTATAGTAAAAGATAACTCGGGGTTTATTTAATTAGTAGCTCTCTTATGTTTGATGTTATTTTTTTTAAGAGCAATTTGTTACCCGCTGTTACCTCTCTAAATAAAATATCTTAGAGCTTGGAGAAATGAAGCATTTGAAAGGAGGTAAACATGCAAGGTAACAAACTATATGTAGGAAATTTAAGCTATTCTGTTACTGATGAGCAATTAGAAAAGCTTTTCTCTCCACATGGTAAGGTCCAATCAGCCAATGTAATTGGAAATAAGGGTTTTGGTTTTGTTGAACTATCGGATAGTGAAGAAGCTGAAAAAGCAAAAGAAGCTTTAGATGGCACAGAATTTGAAGGTCGCACTTTAAAAGTTGATGAAGCGCACCCTCAAAGACCCAGGACCACCAGAAATGACAGGAGATATTAAATCAAACTGAAAGTAATAGACCCTGTCTATGGCGGGGTCTATTACTTAATTGAGAAAAGACAGAATTTCCAAATTAACGTTATCTGATGTGCTTTATATCAGATTTTTAAATAATAATTAATAAAAGATATAAAAAAATTTTATAGTATAGAGAAAAGGTTCTCAAATGAAAATATTACTTGTTTATCCTGAATATGAAGAAACTTTTTGGAATCTAAAAAAAGTTCTAAGAATATTAGGGAAGAGAGTAGCATACCCTCCTCTGGGGCTTTTAACTGTTGCTGCTATGCTTCCGGAAAAGTGGGAAAGAAAGTTAATTGATCTGAGCTGTAAAAAGCTAAAAGAAGAACATATCAAATGGGCGGATTATGTTTTTATCGGCGCAATGGTCGGTCAAAAGAAATCAGTAAAAGAAATTATAGGCATTGTTAAAAAAGTAGGCAGGCCTATTATTGCAGGAGGCCCCCTATTTACCAGCAGCTGGGAAGAATTTACCAAAGTAGATACTTTTGTTTTAGGCGAAGCAGAAAATACTGTACCGGCTTTATTGAAAGATTTGAAGAAAAACACTCTCAAAAGGACATATTCCAATAAAAAATTTCCTGATATAAAAAAGGCTCCCATTCCTGAGTGGAGCCTGATAAACCCATCAAATTATAATTCTATGTGTCTGCAGTTTTCCAGAGGTTGTCCCTATAATTGTGAATTTTGCGAAGTGGTACTACTCAATGGGAGATTGCCGCGTATAAAAAGCAAGGATCAAATACTTGCTGAATTTGAGTCCCTGTATAGAATAGGCTGGAGAGCAGGGGTGTTTATTGTAGATGATAATTTTATAGGTAATAAAAGAAAAATTAAAGAAGAATATCTCCCGGCTATAATAGAGTGGCAAAAAAAGAAAAGATATCCCTTTATTTTGAGTACCCAGGTGTCAATCAACCTCGCAGATGAATCCGATCTGATGGAATTGATGATAGAAGCGGGGTTTGCTACGGTATTTGTTGGTATAGAGACCCCGGATTCAGACAGTCTTGTGGAATGCGGTAAAAACCAAAATAAAAATAGGAATATGGTAGAATCTGTAAAAAAGATCCAGAATATGGGTATGGAGGTCAATGGCGGATTTATACTGGGCTTTGATAATGATAAGCCTTCTATATTCAAACGGCAAATTGAATTTATACAAAAAAGCGGAATCGTAACTGCTATGGTAGGCCTTCTAAATGTACCACCCAGGACCAGGCTGCACCAAAGGCTAAAAAAAGCCAATAGATTGATTGAAAACACTTCTGGTACAAGCAGCGGCATTAATGAGCTGAACTATATTCCTGTAATGGACTCCGGTGACCTGATTGACGGTTATAATAGAGTGGTATCTACTATTTATTCACCCCAGTTTTTTTATAATCGAATAAGGACATTCCTGAGAGAATTCAGACCAAGAAAAATGAGGACTCCAAGAATCAACCTTTACTATATCAGGGCTTTATTTGGTTCGATCTGGTTTCTGGGATTTGTGCAGGAAGGTAGAATTTATTACTGGAAGTCAATTTTATGGAGTCTGTTTAGAAAGCCGGGATTGCTGCCTTATGCAGTAGGCCTGCCTTTAGGTCTAATACATTTTAGTAAATTGTCATGGCTTAAACAATATAATTCTTATTTCAGGAAAGGTTAAAAATACGCCGGGATAAATAATATCCTTACGGGTACACATAAAAGGTATCTATCAGGTGCAGTAATGCAGATTGTACCGGACTGCCCATACGGACTTGATGGCAAGTTTATATTCTCTGACGTGGCAGTGATCCCTTATCCGGATGAACAGCAGATGATTGATATTGTGCTGGCCAGTTAAGAGACAGCTAAAGCTCTTTATGATGGTGAACCTAAAATAGCCATACTATCTTATTCCACCAAGGGGAGTGCCACCAGTGATAGAATAGAGCAAATAAGAAGTGTAGTGGAAAGGGTAAGGGATATAAATCCCTCCATAGCTATAGATGCGAAACTCCAGTTTGATGCTGCGGTAGTTCCGGAGGCAGCCAGGTTAGAATGTCCTGACAGCAAGGTAGCTGGAAAAGCCAATGTTTTGATTTTTCCGGACCTTGACTCTGCAAATATTTGCATAAAGGCAGTGAGCAGATTGGCCAGGACCAGCTACTATGGAACTATCATCCAGGGATCCCCCATACCTTTTAATGACCTGTCAAGAGGAAGCCCTCCGATTGAAATCGTGAAGCTTACCGCTTTAACCCTAATGCAGCTAAAAAGATTGGAAAAGGAAGATTGATAAATCAGATTTTAAGCAATAAAGAATTCAGATCAAAAATGTTATAAAAAGAGGAGAAGAAATTGAACATTATTATCCCTATCAAACAGGTACCAGAGACAAGTAATGTAAAAATGGATGAAAAGACAGGCACAATGATAAGGGAGGGAGTAGAAAGCATTATTAATCCTCTTGATCTATATGCAATTGAGGTTGGGATACAGTTGAGAGAAGAACATGGTGGTAAAGCAATAGTAATTTCTATGGGACCTCCAAGTGCAGAAAAAGCTTTAAGGGAAGCAATTTCTATGGGGTGTGATAACGGTATACTGGTAACAGGAAAAGAATTTAAAGGTTCTGATACCTGGACTACTTCTTTTGTGTTATCTAAATCTATACAAAATATAGGAAATTATGATTTGATTTTAACCGGTGAACGAGCCACGGATGGTGATACAGGGCAGGTAGGTCCTGGAATAGCTTCATTTCTTGATATTCCTCTGGCAACTTATGTGAGTAAAATTGTCAAAATTACTGATAAAAGTATCATAGTGAAGCGATTAGTTGAAAATGGTTATGAAACTCTGAAAATGCCATTACCGGCACTATTAACCGTGGTTAAAGAAATAAGCTATCCAAGACTTCCAACATTGCGCGGTAAACAAAAAGCTAAAAAGACAGAGATGCCGGTATGGTCAGCAGATAATATGAAGCTGGATAAATCAAAACTTGGACTTGAAGGCTCGCCTACCCGGGTAGTTAAAATCAGTCACCCCAAGGTTACCAGGAGTGGTACAATTGTAAGACCAGCTGATGAAGTAAGCCTGTTAAAAGCTATTGATCAGTTAATAAAATTCATGCAGAAAAAAGAATTGATCTAGGGAGATTAAATAAATGAGTCATCAGGATGTATGGACTATAGCTGAGCAGAATAATAGGGAAATTAGAGAAGTATCTTATGAGATTTTAACCCGGGGAAGAAAGCTGGCAGACAAATTAGGAGTCGGGCTGGCATCGGTACTTCTGGGTTATAATATTAGTGATGATAAATTAAACGAACTTATCTATAGAGGTGCAAATAAGGTATATGTAGTAGATGATTCTATATTAGATAACTTTATTGTAGAAAACTATAGCAATGTCCTGGTGGACTTGATTAAGGAATATAAACCCGAGATTATAGTTGCTGGGGCTACAACGAGTGGCAGGACCTTAATGCCTCATGTTGCTGTAAGAGTTAAAACCGGACTGACTGCTGATTGTACCGGACTTGACATTGAAAAAGGCACTAATAATCTCTTGCAGACAAGGCCGGCTATCGGGGGTAATATTTTAGCAACAATTAAAACTCCCTATAACAGGCCGCAGATGGCTACAGTCAGAGTAAAATCGACCAGGCCAGCTCCAATAGATAAAAGCAGAAAAGGTAAAATTATTAAAATCAAACTTAAAACCAGGTTAATAGATGGAAGAGTAAAAAGGATAGGATTCAGAAAAACCGAAGAAGAGGCTATGGATATCCAGAATGCGGATATCATAATATCAGGCGGAAGAGGTTTGAGAAAAAAGGAAAATTTTACTTTGATTCAGCAGCTGGCTAAAAACTTGAGTGGGATTGTAGGGGCATCCAGAGATGCAGTTGATAGAGGTTGGATATCTTATCCACATCAAGTTGGCCTGAGTGGTAAAACAGTATCTCCAAAATTATATATAGCTATAGGTATTTCAGGTTCAATCCAACATTTAGCTGGTATAAAAACATCGGATATTATTATTGCTGTTAATAATGATCCTGATGCACAAATTTTTAAAATATCGGATTTCGGAATCGTTGGAGACTTATTTGAGATTGTCCCTCTATTGAATGAAAGATTGGTAAAAGGAGTTAAATAAGATGAAATATAATATGGTAACAGAGGAAATTTTAAATAAATTAATTGAAATTGTAGGCAGTAAGAATGTTCTAACCGATAAGGAAAAAATAGAAACCTATTCACACGATGAAACACCCAAGGAACAATATGCATGTATGCCGGAAGTTGTAGTAATTCCTAAAACAGCAGAAGAAATATCAAAGATTGTCAAATTAGCCAATAAAAAGTTAATACCTGTTACTCCGCGTGGTGCAGGAAGTGGTCTTTCTGGTGGTGCCATACCTGTTTTTGGGGGTATTGTGGTTTCTTTAGAAAAAATGAATAAAATTTTAGAGATAGATTATAATAATATGATGATGGTCTTAGAGCCGGGAGTAATCACTAATGAAATAAATGAGTTAATTTCAGAAAAGGGCCTGTTTTATGCCGGTTATCCCATGAGCGTAGAAACTTGTTTTATTGGTGGTAATGTTGCTGAAAATGCTGGTGGTGGTAGGGCTGTTAAATATGGAGTTACAAATCGTTATATTATGGGATTAGAAGTAGTAACTCCGGAAGGTGATATAGTCCAGTTGGGAGGAAAACTGGTTAAAGATGTTACTGGTTACGACTTAAAGCAATTGATAATAGGTTCGGAGGGAACTTTAGGAATTGTTACCAAGGTAATAATTAAATTGATTCCACTGCCTACAGCCAAAGTAGATTTACTTATATTATTCAAAGATGTTAAATCTGCTATCAAGGTGGTTCCCAGAATTATGACTGAAGCAAAAATTGTTCCAACTTCGGTAGAATTTATGGATAAGTTATCAGTGCAGGCATCATGCCAATATTTAAATGAACACTTGCCCTACCAGGATGCAGGTGCAATGTTGTTAATAGAAGTTGATGGCAATCGTGAAGATCTGGTTAATGATGATTCCGAAACTATTGGTGAACTATGTATTGCTAACGGCGCAATAGAAGTTTATGTAGCAGATAATTACACCACCCAGGAAAGGATCTGGAGTGTACGGCGTAATATTGCCGAAGCTTTTATGGTTTTAAGTCCTCATCAGAGTCTTGAAGATATTGTGGTTCCAATATCGGCAATTCCTGATTTGATGCCAGAGCTGGACAGGATTTCTAAAAAATACAATATTCAAATTCCCTGTTATGGCCATGCCGGTGATGGCAACTTACATGCAACCTTAATAAAGGATCCTGAAAGTACTATGGAAGAATGGTATGATTTAGAAGTCAGGGCCTTAAAAGAATTATATCAGGCAACAAAAAAACTTGGCGGCACCCTAAGCGGTGAGCATGGTATTGGTTCAAAGAGAAAAGATTTTATGGAGATTATGAGCAGTCCAGTTGAAATGGATTTGATATGTAGGATTAAAAAAGCTTTTGATCCCAATAATATTATGAATCCTGGAAAGATATTTGATGTAAAATAAAAATTAAAGAAATGAATATAAGTTTAGATTATGGTAATAGTAAATTAGAAGTAGATATTAGTGATAAAAATTTATTATATATTATCGAAAATAGACCAGAAGAAGCATTGCCGGATCCGAAAGAGAAGTTAATTGAAAGTCTTAAAAGACCAATTGGTACACTACCTCTTAAAGAAAAAATCAAGGATAAAAGTAAAGTATGTATAGTAATTTCAGATATTACCAGAGCAGTTCCAACAAAACTAATTCTGGAAGCATTGCTACCCGAACTATTAAGCTATGGAGTAAATAAAGACTCTATAACCATACTTATTGGTACTGGACTTCACAGGCCAAACGAAGGTGAGGAATTGATAAGATTGGTTGGGAAGGATATTGCAGAAAATTACAATATTGTAAATCATAATGCAAAAGAAAGAGAAAACTGCAGGCAGATAGGAGAAACTAAAGTAGGAACCCCTATAATCTTAAATAAAGTTTTTTTAGATTCTGATTTTAAAATACTTACCGGACTAATTGAACCCCATTTTATGGCAGGATTTTCTGGCGGAAGAAAAGCTATATGTCCCGGGATAAGCTATAGTGATATGTTTAGACATTTTCATGGACCAAAAATTCTAGAGTCACCAAATGCTTCAAATGCCATAATTTCCGGAAATCCGTTCCATGAAGAATCTACAGAAATTGCAAAAAAAGCAGGGGTTGATTTTATAGTTAATGTGACCATTAATAAAAATAAAGAAATCACAGGAGTATTTAGTGGTGACCTGGAAAAAGCCTTTTTAACAGGAGCTGCATTTTGTAAAAAGGCAAATACATACATTATCAGTAAAAAAGCTGATATTGTAATTACATCGGGTGGAGGATTTCCACTGGATATTAACCTGTACCAAACAGTAAAAGGGATGGTAGGTGCTCTTCCTGCGGTAAAGAAAGGTGGAATGATTATTATTGCTTCTCAATGCAGGGAAGGGGTGGGAAGTAAGGAATTTTTAGAACTTTTAACCTGTGAAAAGGATTTAGATAAGTTTATTAGAAAAATATGTGAAAGTAATTATTTTAAAATAGATCAATGGGAATTAGAAGAGCTGGTAAAAGCGAGGAAAAAAGCTGAAATTTATTTATACAGTGAGTTTATTAGTGGAGATAAATATGATATACATGCTGGTACCTTAAAAATTGTAAAATCTGTTAAAGAGGCAATTGATATCGGACTTAGGAAGTACGGTAAGGATGCAAAAATTACTGTTATTCCTCAGGGCCCTTATGTAATTCCTTTGTTTAGCGAAAGATTATAAGTTTTTTAAGACTATAGAAATCCTGGGTAAAAGCGAAACTCTTAAAAGATTAGAAGGTTTTAAAAATGCATTAATTACTTAGTATTTTACAGCCTAAATGCCATTATTAATATATATTATATATATAATATAATAAGAAATGGTACTATAACATAGGTATATATTAATATATTATTGTAGGCGGGGGGATAATTCCGAAAACTATTAAGTAGCTAAAGCTCGGTATAATGCCGGGCTTTTTGCATACCTTGGCTCCTTAAAAAATTGACCTCTGTTAGCTAACCTTAATGATTGCCTTTACAACATCCTGAGGATTCTCAATAACAAAATCAAAAGCCTCTTTGGTTTTTTCGAATTCAAATGTATGGGTAACAATTTCGCTTATAGAAATAGCCCCTGAGGCTATGGCCTCAATGGCTACAGGGTATTTATTCCTATACCTGAATACAGTAACAAGGTTTGCCTCTTTTAGCATAAGCTGCATAAGATTATAGCTAATCTCATCAGTAGTAGCTATACCGACTAATACTATTGTTCCGGCTCTGGATATCAGATAAGGAGTCTGAGCAATGGTTGCAGGGCTTCCGGCACATTCTATTACCTTATCGGTGCCCGTACCATCAGTTAATTTGGCTATAGTTTCTATAGTACCAAAACTCCTAGCATTAATAACCTGAGTAGCACCCAATTTTTTTGCAAAGGATAGTCTCTTATCTTCAATATCTGCTACATAGACCCGGCCAGCCCCTGCTCCTTTAGCAGATAATAAAGTCACCAGCCCTATACATCCAGCACCCAGTATAGTTACGCTATCACCCAGAGATACATTGCCCTGGCTTACCGCATGTAACCCTACGGCTAATGGCTCTATCAATGCTCCTTCAAGGGTAGATACATTTTTTGGCAGTTTATAAGTAAAGGAAGCTGGATGAGCAACATATTTTAAAAGAGCTCCGTTATGTGGAGGAGTAGCCATCATCACAATATCAGGGCACAGGTTATATTTACCACTTCTGCACATAGTACAGTTTCTGCAGGGAACTGAAGGTTCCAAAGCTACTTTATCTCCCGGTTTTAAACCCTTTACGTCCTTACCTACTTCTTCAATTACCCCTGCAGTTTCATGGCCCAATATATATGGAGGTTCGACAACAAAGTTTCCAATTCTTCCCGTCTGATAATAATGAATATCCGAGCCGCATATCCCTACGTATTCGATTCTAACCAGTACCTGATCTTCTTTGGGTTTTGGGATATCAGTTTCCCTTATCTCTATCTTGTAAAGATCTGTCATATATGCTGCAGTGTTTTTCATTGAAGTCTCCTTTAAGGATTTATTATAACTTTTATATTTTCTTTTCCGCTCATGACAATTTCAAGTGCTTTGCTATAGTCATCCAGGGAAAATTTGTGTGTAATCAGTGGAGCTACTTTTATTATACCTTTTTCAAGGTACTTTACAGCCCGGTCAAAGCAGTGGGTCTGAGCGAATGAGCCAATTATTTTTAACTCTTTTTCAAAAATCTCATATGGGGATAACGAAATTCTATCTTTTTTATCACATACACCATAGATTACCAGCTTTGCTCCTTTTTTCGTAAACTTTATGGCCTCTTCTATCACCGGAGCAGATCCGGTAGCATCCAATACAATATCAAAGTCGTCAGGGTAGAGTTTTTTTATCTTATAACGGTTAGCTTTCCAGTCATTTCTGTCTATCTGTAGGGTGTCAGAAATACCGATTTTATTTAGTACATCAAGTTTAAACTTCTTTGACGCTGCTACCACTATCCTTGAGGCTCCGCCATACTTTATTAATTGAGCCAATATCATTCCAGTAGGTCCCGAGCCCAATAGAAGTACTTCATCTCCAAAGGTTATGTCTATGGTATCCATACCATGAATAGAGCAGGCTATAGGCTCGGTAAAGGATGCTTCGTCAAAGGAAAGGTTATCGGAAAACTTAAAGCATTTATCGAAGTTTACGGCCGCATATTCGGCAAAACCCCCGGGACCGGTTACTCCCATGGAATAAAAGTTCTCACAATAAAGGGGCCTATCTTTTTTACACCAGTAACAGTTGCCGCAAAGTATAGTATTATCACACGTGACCCTGTCTCCTATATTAAGTCCTTTTACCTTCGAACCCAACTTTTCTATTACTCCTGTAAATTCATGTCCGGGGATTAGTGGAAACTGTGAGATAAAGTCACCTTTGTGGATATGTACATCGGTCTTGCATATCCCGCAGGATTTTATTTTTAAAAGAATTTGGTTATCAGTTATTTCAGGTATGGGAACTTCTTTTATCTCATACTTTTCAGGTTGTGAATATATCAGTGCTTTCATAAATGTATTTCCTTTCTAGATCTTTTAAGTTTTATTTCAAGTCTGGCTAAAGTATTAAATTATTTCTTAGAGATATCTTTGCATAAATTCCTTATAATCAATTTTGGTTTGAGAATAATTCTTTTCTGTTCGAGAGATTTACCAGCAATTAATTGGAACCTTTCAATTTTTTAATAGCCAGTGTCGTTGCTCCTTCTACTGGATTTCTCACAAGTGGTTTAAAGTTAGCACATGGAAACTTTTTCTTCAATTTATTTGCAGCAATATTTTTAAAATATCTTTCACACTTAAATAAACCACCGAAAAAGACAAGGTCAAACTCCTTATTTTTAAGACCAAGCTTATTGGCAACAGCTGTAACAGAAATTATAGCTTCCTCCGCTTCACCGGCCAACATGTCAATACTTACCTTATCTTTCATTTGTGCGGTTATGCATACTGTTTTAGCAAGTGAACTAATTTTTTGTTTTGAAAATTTTTCATTATACACCCATTTGGATAATTATTATCTTATTTTTATTTTCACTTCCTGTCTCAGGGCCAATTCTTGTATCTTGTCCTCAATTCGTATTTTGCATATTTTGACGGGATCTTGCCAGAAAAAGAGGTAGTGGGTCAATTTGATAGCTTGACAGAAAATAAAATTATTAGTACCATGATAAAATAAATGTTAGCGGTATCATAATTGTAATACTTGAATAAAATGAAGTTATTCAAATGAGAACAACAATTAGAGATGTTGCAAAAAAGGCAAATGTTTCTTTGATGACTGTTTCTCGGGTAGCTAATAAAAAAGGTAATATCTCAGAAGCAACTGTAGCCAAAGTTATAAAAGCGATTAAGGAATTAGATTATAGAGCTAATATAACAGCAAGAAGCTTAGCTGCCAGAAAGAGTGATTTTATTGCAATAATTGTGCCTGATATTTCTAACCCATTTTTTTCTGAAATGGTAAAAGGCGCTGAAGACTTTGCAAGGGAGAATGGTTATAATATTTTTCTTGGTGATACCGAAGGGAAAGTAGAGTTGGAGAAGGAATATATTGATGCGGCTATCAATAGAATGGCTGACGGTATTATCCTTGTTGCCCCCCGTTTAGAAGATAATCTTATTTGTAAAATAAATGATGATACACCCTTGGTAATAGTAGATAGGTCTATAAATAAAAACGATGTTCTTCAGGTATATATTGATAATTTAAAAGGGGCTATGTCAGCTGTAGAGTATTTAATTAGTCTTAATCACAAACATATAGCATTTTTATCTGGACCTAAAGATGTTCTGGATAGTATACAGAGGGAAAAGGGATATATTATGGCATTAAAAAAACATAATATACCTATCAATCCTAAATTAATGTTAACCGGTGATTTCAAATTCGAAAGTGGCAGATATGCTTTTGAAAAATTTTTCAGTAATAATCCTAAACCAACAGCAATTTTTGCTTCCAATGATATTATGGCATTTGGGCTGATTCAACGTGCACATGAAATGAATGTAAAAGTTCCTAAAGATGTGTCAATCGTTGGATTTGATGATATTTTATTATCTTCTCTGGTTAATCCATCTCTTACTACAGTTCGCCATCCCATATTAAAAATGGGAATCAAAGCAGTTGAACTACTTATAGGTAAATTGGATAATCAGTTGGATACTAAAATTAGCTTTAGCTTAGAAAATACATTAATAGTTAGAAAGTCTACAAGAAGAATTAAATAAAAATGGTTATTGGTCTCATCAGTTTGTACTAACGTAGTTAAGTTTTTAGCCGACTTTTAGGGTTTAGTACAAAGAGAATTGTATAATAACGTAAGTTTAATATAAAAGATGATATGAAAGGAGTAAATGAGGGGGTGATTAAAAAAATAGAAGAGTTTTATTTTAATAAGTATGAAAGGAGCAGAAATGAAAAAAGCATCATTATGGCTGGTGGTTTTACTAATAGCTATTTCGATGATAGCTGTTTTCTCAATCAATGGCTGTAAAGGAGGAGAAGAAAAAGTAGCTGATTCCATTACAATCCACTGGGCTCAATGGGCACCGGCAGATAACCTGCAGGAACTGTCTGCAGACTTCACCGCAGAG
>Ga0114922_10000060_pt1 | contig 90421 bp, 90 predicted proteins | sample AartaG_FD_100975 | JGI IMG/M metagenome (GOLD analysis project Ga0114922, IMG submission 100975) | Deep subsurface microbial communities from Aarhus Bay to uncover new lineages of life (NeLLi) - Aarhus_00045 metaG | ecosystem: Environmental > Aquatic > Marine > Oceanic > Sediment | place...
ATAATTGGGCGAACTTGCGCATTTGCGCTGAAAAAAGTCCTCGATTCTCGATACCCGATTCTCGTAACTCGATGTGAGAAAAGGAGTAAAAAAAATTTTCAAAAAATTTGATTTTTACTCTTACCCCCCTGCGCATTTGATTGAAAAACACGGACTACACTGATTTTTACCGCAGAGAACGGAGAGAACGCAGAGAATTTATCTTTTTTTATTAGCCGCGGATACCTTGGGCACAAGTTGCGCGGATTTATTGCCACGAAGACATCCGCCTTCGCTAAAGCTACGGCGGACAGGCTCCGGCACGAAGAGAATTAGCCACAGATTTCATCCGCCGTCGCATAGGCTTTGGCGGGACAAGCAGAGAGCACAGAGAAAAAATGAAAAATGGCCACGAAGGCATCCGCCTTCGCTAAAGCTACGGCGGACAGGCTCCGGCACGAAGATTTCAAAATTATTTAACCGCGGAGAACACGGAGAGCGCAGAGGTTTCGGTCAGCTTTGTGTTGTCGGCCAAATTTGCTTGCAAAGCGAGCTTTGCCGCAAAATCTTGCCCTCGTCCACCAGGGCATTGAGAATGCCCTATTAGTGAAGCTGATTGAAAGGAAAGAATTTATTAGCCGCGGATTAGGAAAAGACACAAGAAGCAAGACTCAAGACACAAGGCACGTTTCTAACGGGGTAAACGGATACCTTGGGCATCAATAAGAAGCATAATAATTCTGTCTTTGTTAGCAAAAACGGCCAAAAAGCACCGGACACCTTTAATTATCTCCCGCAGTAATCAAAACTGGTTTTCAGCAATTTTGTTTCTTCGGTATGATTATTTTAAGAACATCTCACAATATCTTTCTACTATTTCTTCAATAGTATTGAAATCAGCGATAAGCTGAGCATGTAAAACAATAGATTTACTTTCAGAAAAAGCGTGTTTGATAAGAAAGCATATATCTCCGATGCTATCATGTTCTTTGTGAAGTTTTTCTATCATGTCCAAATCAAGCGGGTCCCAGCAATCAGCAATTTTATTCTCGATTTGCTCTACTTGCGATGCTTGCTCAGGAGTTAATGTTTTGGGAGGCACATAAAGGGGAATTCGATGTGACAGCGCATCACGGTAGTTTTTAAGATATTCAGTATGCCATTTCTTCATACGCTCAGAATTGAGATAGTGGCGAAATTCTTCCATTAGGTACTTTTGCATTTTTTTCTTATACAAGCCAACGCTCATTTTACTAATTTCGGCTGTCAGTTGTTTTTCGTGGATAAATACCCACGCCATATTGTCTAAAAGACCAAAAATATTTATGTAAAAGGCGTGTAAATTAATATCAACATCTCTTAATTCATCCATACTCAATAGCTTAATTCTTTCTATCGGGAAAATTGTGAAAACATTCTCTATAGAACGCTTTATAATACCCATTCTGCGCATAACTCCATGGGTCAAATATTCCTTAGCTTCATCTATTTTTAGACTGTTATGCAATTTCTGAAGTTTAATTGAAAGATTAATGTATCGTGAGTTTATTAATGCGAACTCCAATTTAATCTGATTAATATGATTCTGTTCAAAAAATGACATATTTTTTTATATACCTAACCATGATTATAAAAATCCATCCGCCTATGGCGGACTCGTCCAATCTCTTTCATTGAATGATTCCGCGTGTGCAAGCAAGTACCTGAGGCACAAGCAAGCTTGCTGCACACCCTACCCGGCTTTACCTGCTCGTCTTCTTTTATTCTACTCTGTCAAAATGAAACGACGCTTCTCGATTTTGCACTATAGGCCTATCGCATGCCCAATCTTCACAGTACCAAACAGTCTTGCCGAATTTTCTTTCATATTCTTCCGGAAATGGAGTAGGGAATTTTGTGGCTTCAAAATTGTTGTCTTTTGCGTGCTTTATCCAACCATCGCTTTTGCAGAATGGTATCATGATTTGAAATAGAAAATTAGTTGTTGCAATGATAAACCACAAATAGGGCATTTCTGCGCCAAGATTTTTCCGCTTGCAAATCATAACCTTTCCATTTTTGTAGGGATTAACGCCTGGCGTGAAGGCATACAAAACAGAAAACTTATCAAGATTTACGGTAGCTTTGTTTGATAACCATAGTATTGTATTCTCACATTCAGATAAAAATTCTCTGGGCAAAATAGAAATGGCCGATTTAATAAAAGCCTGTGCTGCACGAACAGGAATATATCGCTGAGTTTTCATTTCTACTGGTATCTTAAAAGTTCCAGAGCTACCTTCTTTTATATTCATTATGGAGGAATTTGAGTTTACAAATAAAGCCATAACCTTATTGCCCCTTGCAGCAATGAATTTGTCAGATTTATATTTAGGAGTACCTTTCTTGCCTTGCATCTGACAAAGACTGCGCATTGGTCCAAACCATTTAGCTAGATGGTCTTCATATTCTCTAGCAAAAAACTCATTACAGATGTCGCATTCATTCATTAAAATAAGGCTTTTGTTCCCAAGAAACTCTGGTATTGCATGTGCTTTTTTACTAAAACTCACTTCCGGCTTTGATTTTCCACAGAACCGACACTTCCTTTCGCTATCATTCTCGCAGTCATAAAGTTTTATAGGGACTTTAGCCACAAGAGGTAAATCCACAACAATTTGATAATGCTGTTCATAGAATGCTATCCTTTTAAGATTCGCTTCAGAAAAAGACATTATTGGGCCTCCACAATAATTCAGGACAGCCACCGTTTTACAATTTCCGATTGCCGAGTTTAGTATCTCGCGTAGGGGTCTGCAAACAGATGCCTCACGCCTTTAGCGACAGAGAATAACAGAAAGAAGGGAAAAGGCAATAATAATATTAAAAATCAAAATGCAAAAATGCAAAAATTGAGGAGATTGCCACGCTTTGCTCGCAATGACATTTTAATAGATTCCTCGACTCCGCTCGGAATGACGGGGCGGCAGGGGCCGGTTGCCAGGGCAAAAGGGAAAAGGGAGAAGAGGCAGAAAGTAAGGAGAAGAGGTGAGTAGTAGAGCAGGAGGGGGAGGGGAAAGGAGAAAGGGGAAAGGAGAAAGGCGAAAGGGAAAAAACAGGGGGCAGAAAGTAAGGAGAGGAGGTGAGTAGTAGAGCAGGAGGCAGAAGGGGGAGAAAGTAAGGAGAGGAGGTGAGCAGTAGAGCAGGAGGTGGGGAGCAGGGGCAGAAAGTAAGGAGAGGAGGAGAATAGTAGAGCAGGAGGGAGAAGGGTTGAATTTTTAAGACAGATTTGATATAATATTGGAAATGAGGCTTAGTTCCAGCGCGTCGGGGGTAGTTGAGCGGTTAATATGTGAAATCGCAGATTGATAAAAATTTCCAGTTGATTGGAAAAAACTCGATGACAAAAAAAACGATATCGTTCGTTTCAATAATCGCTGTCTTGTTGGGGTTTACAGTATCTCCAACGACTGGCTCTGTCATTTTCGACGGCCTGACCTGGTATTACTCCGGTAATACGTCCGACCTGTTTATTAATGGTGACGGTGACCTAGAGTGGGACCCTGACGGCGGCGAACAGTTTATAACACGAATTCCCGAACAGAGTCTGAGTCAGGTCGGCGATGTGGTGCAAATTTCCTATATGTGGCTCACCGACGGAGCTCACAACTGCGCCGATTGCTTCGATTGTGAACTTTTCTGCCATGACGATGATATCACCTGTATTGCCGGCACGAGTGATATGCGGGTCGCGTTGTGTGAGGCAGACGGAGAATATGTTGAGAGCGACGGATTTGCCGTAACGGGCAGTTCGATATTTAACGGTTATAAAGGGTACAACTTCCGTTTCGGTGCGAACATGGTAGCTACGGACCCAAACGGGCTGACGCGCTGGCGTGATTGCGACGGCGAAATTCACAAGACAGGCATGTTCGCCAAAAAGCCTGTCGGTAATAGTGACCTTATGTTCTATAATGATGGGCTTAAGGACCGGATTCCAGGCTTTGAACTGCCGCCCGGTGATTGGTCACAGCTTACTGTCAGTCTTGAGAGAACATCTTCGAGTAATATCCGAATGACGATTACGCTGAATGACAGAACCTACGTCTACGACGATGATTCAGGAACGGACCAGCCGAGCAAGATAGATGTGTTTGCCGTGCACATGCGTAACCATCGGCCTTATAGCAGGCTCGTGCTGGGTAAAGTCTGCTCCCTAGGCCCGGCTGACCTGAACGCCGATGACATTATCGACGGCAATGACGTTGCCATACTGGCGAGGGATTGGCTTTTGACCGGCGGCAGCGGGTCGCCCCCTGATGGTAATAACGTGGTATTGTACTACAGTTTTGACGGCACTTTGGGCAGTAACGTACCGAGTGGTTTGCAGGATGATACTGGAACCTATACTGGCACGATTATCGCAGGCAGTGACCCGGATTCTACGATAAAGTACGCTGAAGCTAACCCAACCTGCAATGCCGGCGGTACATCTGCTGAGTTTTACAATGACAACTGGTCCAACAACACCGGTGATACGTTCTTGATTGCGAACGCCGGGGGCATCGACTTCAGCAGCTTCAGCGAGTTTACCGTTGAGCTGTTTGTCAATCCTTCCGCTTGCGGTTCGGGCCAGACGCGGAGGATTTTTTCTGAGTACATTTATGCTTACATGTACCTGGACAGTAGTAACACGCTTCATGCCATTCGCAAATGGGGTGGTGGTGGATGGAATGAGAACTGGACGCATCTAACTAAGGCGAATCTCGCGCACGATAGCTGGTCTCATGTGGCGATGACCTGGGATTCTGATGCCGCCGGCGACAAGTTCAAGCTCTATGTTGATGGTGAGCTGGTTACGAGTGCTCCGGGAACTTCCACAGCAACCATTGATTCGGCCGCGGGTTTTGCCATAGGCGGCTATCAGCGTGAGGACAGTTCGCGGGCGCAATTTTTCTGTGGCAAGATTGATGAGTTTAGGCTTTATGACTACGCGCTCTCACAAGCTGAAATTGCATACGTAGCAAATGATGGACAGATTCCCCCTGAGTCACCGGCAAATCTATACCATGACGGAATAATCAATTTTAAGGATTTTGCCGAGTTTGCTTTGGAATGGCGTGACACGTGCGATTAGAGTCGGGCAGACAATTTTGATAGTTGAGACTGCATTTAACTGTCTCCAATCCTAACGTGGGCCCTACACTTGGAGCAAATGACCCACAACACTCTTGCTGCTCGCTCTGGGTGCGGTGATGGTGAGAAGGGTATAAGGCAACAGGGGCCAGGGGCCAGTTGTCAGGTGCAAGCGATTTGCAGGAGAAAGAGTAATTCAAATCTTGATTTGATAGAGGGGACAGCTTATAATTGAATTGTGAAGTTTACTATTGTCAATCGGAGACCAAAGATATGAAAAGACGGGACTTTTTGGCCGTGACGTGCATGGGCGGCCTGGCATCACTGAGCGAAGCTGGTCGGGCCGGGAGCAAATGTACCAAGTCAAAACGTGAGTACTACGAGCTGAGACACTACCGGATAGGGTCGCAGGGCAAACAGAAGCTTGTGCTCGATTTTTTGAAGGCCGCGGTGATTCCGGCACTGAATCGCATAGGTATCAGACCGATTGGGGTCTTCAAAATACTGGAGGGGGACAATCCCGACCTCTACATGCTGCTGCCGCATGAATCTCTGGAATCGGTCGTCACTACTTCATCGCTTATAGTGACAGATGCCGAATACAAAAAGGCCGGCGCAAAGCTGCTGAATGCGCCGAAATCCGATGCAGCTTACGAGCGGATTGAGAGCTCGCTTATGTTGGCTTTCGAGGCAATACCCAAGCTTGAGCTGCCCACAAGGGAGCAGTCGCGGATTTTCCAGCTGCGTATTTACGAAAGTCACAACTCGCTCGCCGGGAAGAAGAAGGTCGAGATGTTCAACACCGGCGGAGAAATAGCAATCTTCAGGCAGACCGGCTTGAACCCGGTGTTCTTTGGTCAGTCATTGGTAGGGACGAGACTGCCGAACCTGACATATATGCTGGGCTTCGATGATATGGAGACGAAAGAAAAGAGTTGGGACAGATTCCGCAATGACCCCGGCTGGAAGAAGCTCAAGACAAATGCATACTACAAGAACACGGTCTCCAACATCACGAACATAATGTTGCGTCCGGCCTCGTGCTCGCAAATTTGAGTGTGAGGCTTTTCGAGGATATTGGTGCGGTGACCCCACACTAATCTATCCCGCACCAAGTTACGCCAGTTTGCTACCTGGGGCGGGACACGGCAGCAGATGCCTAATAAGTGCGTGGCAAGCAACCCGCGGCAAATTACGCCGCCAAAGGAGATTGCTTCGCCCCCCAATCAGGTAGGGGCAAGCTTCGCTCGCAATGGCATTTCTTGAATGGATTTCTCGACCCCCCAATCAGGTAGGGGCAAGCTGCGCACCTTGGGCACAAGCTCGAAATGGCCCTTCAGCAAATTGCGGCGTGGTTTCGGGGTTGACTTTGGCGGAGATGGCGTTAGACTAACTGTCTCTGCGAAAAACGATGTGACCGATGATAGTATGCGATAAGGAGGCGGCAGGTGGCCTATAATTGCGTTGTTTTGATTAAGCAAGTGCCTGACACCAAGAGGATTACAGGTCAGGCAATGAATGAAGATGGCACGGTCAACCGGGGTGCGCTGCCGGCCATCTTTAATCCGGAAGACCTTAATGCGCTGGAGTTGGCTGTTCAAATTAAAGACAAGTTTGGCGGCAAGATAACGGTTATCACGATGGGCCTGCCGGCGGCAAGTGAGATTCTTCGAGATTCGCTTTTTCGCGGGGCTGATGAAGCAATCCTGATTACGGACATGAGATGTGCAGCGAGTGACACGCTGGCGACCAGTTATATCTTAAGCTGTGCGGTTAAAAAGGTGGGGGACTGTGATATCGTTCTTTGCGGCAGACAGGCAATCGACGGGGACACCGCACAGGTTGGGCCGCAGCTTGCGGAGAAATTAGGGGTTCCGCAGATTACTTATATGGAGGAACTCACAGAACTTGACGGCAAAGCTATAACAGCCCGCCGAAATATTGGGAACGGCTGGCAGCAGGTCAGGACAAAGCTACCTGTTCTTTTGACTGTCACCGGTGACGCAAACGAACCGAGAGTTGCTGCGGCAAAGAAGATGATGAAGTGTAAGAAGGCACGGACGCCGGTCGAGGTTGAGCAGCAAATCAAAGCAGAAAATCCAAAGGCGGACGAGGCGGACATCAAAGCACTTGTTGACCATAAATGCAGCGAGCTGGAAGAGAAGGGACTGCTGATTAAGCAGTGGGATTTGGATTTTATCGGGGCTGATTTGAGCTGGTGCGGCAGGAGCGGCTCGCCGACGAAGGTGCATCGGATTCAGAGTATCGTACTGGGCGCCAAGGAAAGTAAGAACGTTGAGGCGAACGAGGAGGGAATCTCGGATATGATACATGAGCTGATTGAGGACAGAATTATCTCGTGAAGCGTGAAGCGAGGAGACAAACACAAAGTACGAGATGTGAGTTATGATAGATGTGAACAGGCAAGGAGAGGTTTGGGTTTTTGGCGAGCAGCATGGTGGGCAGTTGGAAGATACGCCGATTGAACTGATGAGTAAGGCGCGGCACTTAGCTGATACGCTCGGTGTGAAATTGGGGACAGCGCTCTTAGGTAACGGTGTCAAAGACCTTGCACCAAGGTTAATACACTATGGGGCAGACAAGGTATATGTGGTTGAGCATCCGCTGCTGAAAGTTTATCAGACGAACAGCTATGCGAAAGTTATGTACGATTTGATTCATAAGTACGAGCCGCAGGTAGTCCTTTATGGAGCGACAATTACCGGGCGAGACCTTGCGCCCCGGATTGCAAGCGCAGCGAAGGCGGGGCTTACGGCGGACTGTACGGACCTTCAAATCGGGGACCATGAGATTTCGAAAAGCGGAGAGGTACACAAGAACCTGCTGTTTCAGATTCGGCCTGCTTTCGGCGGAAATATAATCGCGACAATTATCAATTACGACCGCTGGCCGCAAATGGCGACGGTTCGTGAAGGTGTGATGCCGCCGGCTGAGCCGGACGTCAGCCGAAAAGGGGAAATTATCGAAGAGAAGGCGGAGATTTCACAAGAGGATCTGCCCTTAGAAATTCTGGAGGAGCATAAACGAGCGAAGAAGGTTAATCTGAAGGCTGCGAGGATAATCGTTGCCGGCGGAGCAGGGGTGGGCAGCAAGGAGAATTTCAAGCTAATCTGGGGCCTTGCAAACTGCCTCGGGGCGGCACCGGCGGGAAGCAGAGCTGCGGTTGATTTGGGCTTTATTGACCATGACCATCAGGTCGGACAGACAGGAACAACGGTTCGGCCGAGCCTGTATATAGCGGTTGGAATCAGCGGTGCAATTCAACATCAAGCGGGGATGTCGCAGAGCCAAAAGATAATAGCAATCAATAACGACGCTGAGGCACCCATCTTTCAGGTTGCACATTACAAGATAATCGGGGACTTGAACGAAGTTGTGCCGAAGGTCATTAAGGCAATCAAAGAGAAAGGATACTCGATACTTGATGCTCGATGCTCGATGCTCGATACTTGATGCTCGATGCTCGTAGAGGGAAAAGACCTGTGGCGTATCAGAGTTATAGAGATCTGGATATTTACAAGAAGGCTCATAAATTGGCTATAGAGATTCACCAGACGAGTTTAAATCTGCCTAAGTTTGAATTGTATGAGGTAGGTAGCCAAATAAGAAAATCAAGCAAGTCTGTTAAGAACAATATAGTTGAAGGTTTTGGAAGGCGAAGATACAAGCAAGAATTTATCAGGTTTCTTACTTGTTCTTTAGCGTCCTGTGATGAGACCCGAGACCATTTGGACAGTCTATATGAAACTAAATCGCTAAGTGATACAGAAAAGTATAAGTATTTCTGTGAAGAGCATGACCACCTTGGCAAGATGATATCCAACTTCATTACGTCAGTGGATGGCGGTCATAAAACGAGAATCTAGTATCTAGAATCGAGAATCTATAATGGTGGCGAACTTTTACAGGGACAACGACGATATTCAGTTTTTGTTCAGGCATACCGACCTTGGCGTGTTGGCCGGGCTTTGCGAGGAAGACTTTAAGTTTTCAAGTGAGTTTGATTATGCCCCGGCCAATACTGAAGAAGCAGTAGAAAACTACGATATGGTGCTTGAGTCATTGGGACAGTTGAGTGCGGAGTTCATCGCACCGCGTGCGGAAGATGTTGACCGCGAAGGCAATATTCTTAATAAAGACGGGTCGGTGACGCGTCCAAAAGGGACGGAGGAGTCACTTGAGAAGCTCGGGCAGGCGGAGGTTATGGGGTTTACGCTGCCGTACGGATTCGGCGGTTTGAATTTTCCAAACCTTGTTTACTCGATGGCTATTGAGATTGTTTCGCGGGCGGATGCCGCACTTATGAATATATTCGGGCTGCAGGGGATTGCGGAGACAATCAATGCGTTCGCATCGGAAGAAATCAAGCAGAAATACTTACACGATTTTGCAGCGGGGAAAGTTACCAGCGCGATGGTCCTGACCGAGCCGGATGCGGGTTCCGATTTGCAGGCAATCAAACTGCGGGCGTTTGAGGATGATAAGGGCAACTGGTTTTTGCATGGAGTGAAGCGGTTCATAACAAACGGGTGCGGTAACGTGCTTCTGGTTTTAGCTCGCAGCGAGCCGGACAGAGCAGGAGGACTTGGACTGAGTCTTTTTGTCTGCGACAGAGGGCCCACGGTCCATATTCGGAGGCTGGAGGACAAGCTTGGTATTCACGGGTCGCCAACATGCGAGATATTCTTCGATAATACGCCCTGCGAGTTAATCGGTGAGCGCAGGCGTGGTCTTGCACCTTATGTTGCGAGCATGATGAACGGAGCGCGTATTGCAATTGCGGCCCAGTCGGTGGGTATTGCGGAGGCTGCCTTCCGGGTTGCGCGTGATTATGCTGCGACAAGACAACAGTTTGGCGTGGCTATTGAGAAATTGCCGGCGGTGCGCGATATGGTCATCGATATGAAAACGTCTATCGAGGCGGGTCGTGCACTTTTGTACGAGACGTCACGGGTGGTGGATATGGAAGTGGGGTACACAAGGCGTTTTGAATGTGACTGTCCGAAAGATAAGGAAGAGGCGAAGCAGCTTAGAAGCGAATCGCGAAAATATAAAAGATACGCAGGGATGCTGACGCCAATGAGTAAGTATTATTGCTCTGAGATGTGCAATAGAGTCGCTTATGATTCGATTCAGGTGCTCGGCGGCAGCGGTTATATGCGAGATTACGTCTGCGAGCGACACGCGCGCGATGCGAGAATCACAACCATTTATGAAGGGACAAGCCAGCTGCAGATTATTGCTGCAGTCCGGGGGGTCTGCAGCGGCACGGCAGAAAAGTTTTTGGAGGAGCTTGCCGGTCAAAGTTACGAATCGGAAGTAAAAGATTTGCTCGAAAAACTTGCTGAGGGGACAGAACAGTTGAAAAACGCAGTGGCTTTTGTGAAAGAGCAAGGGGCCGAGTATATGGACCTTTACGGCAGAGGGCTGGTGGATATGGCGATAGATTTGATTAACGGGTATTTATTTTGCGGGCAAGCGAGTACAAAGGTTGATATGGAAGTTCCACGGTTTTCGGACGGAGGTCAGAGCGACAATGGCAGTGTTCCTATGAAGGAGCGCAAGGCAAAGATTGCCCGCAGATATATTACCAAGAATTCACCTAAAATTGCAGCTCTGGCGGAGCTAATCTGTACAGGCGATAAGTCAACTTTCAGCGACTACGAAGCCTTGATAGGACCTGTTGCTGCCGAGTAAGGGGTTTGGTTTATGCTTCGCGCGGTCATATTCGATTTCGATGGGGTAATAACCGATTCGGAGATTCTGCATCTCGAGGCCTTCAATCGTGTGCTTGCTCAATACGATGTTGAGATAACAGTGGAAGATTATTACAAGGATTATCTCGGCCTGACCGACGTTGAATGCTTTAAGGCGCTGGCTGATGAGGGCAGGCTCAAAGTTGAGACGCAGGAAATCGAGAACTTCGTAAAACAAAAAAACGAGATATTCGAGGAAACATTAAAAGCGGACAGCAGGATAATTGAAGGTGTCGTCGATTTCCTTGAGATGCTGAGGCAAAATAGCGTGCGAATGGCAATCTGTTCGGGGTCGCTGCTGGCCGAGATTGAGCTGATATTGAAACAGGCCCAGCTTGGTCGTTTTTTTGAGGTAATAGTATCGGCCGATGAGATAGAGAAAGGTAAGCCGGACCCCGAAGGGTACCTGCTGGCCTTAGAAAGACTCAACCAAAACGACAACAATGCTATCTTACCAGATGAATGCATAGTGATAGAAGATTCACATTGGGGGCTGGAGGCGGCAAAGGCAGCGGGAATGCACACGGTCGCCGTGACAAATTCCTTTGATGCCGAGCAGTTGGCTTTGGCTGAAAGAATCGTTGGGCGGCTGGATGAGCTGACTATAGATGATTTGCAACAGCTTTGTGCTTGATTTGCTATCAACTTGAAGATGCGGTTGAGGTCACCTTTTTCTCAGTAATGCGCCGGGGGCGGGGATTTCGGTTTTGACTCTGCCGGTAATTAAGTCATACTCAATCGCATCAACAAGTGTGCCATTTAGCAGGCAGGGCTGAATCTCATCACCTTGAACAGTTACTAAAGACTTTTTGTGGTCATGAAACAGCTTGCTGCCGACGAATCGTTTGTCCTGGTCTTCATAAGTAATTCCACCCGTTGCGGTGAGGGTTGAAAGCTCAGTTTGACGGTCAGGAGTTTCGACAAGTGCAATCTCTATGTGGGCGGCGGTAGCTGTGACGAGCTGGTCCTCTAGAACGTTGCCGTCGGCAATAGGGTAGTAATTAATTAGCAGCGTTCCGTAGGGCGAAGCGTCGGCGATAATCAGGTTTGGCTCGAACAGATATTTTAGAGTGCGAAAGTCCTCGACGAAGGCCCAACAGGGCTGGTTCAAATCAAATACACCTGAGTTTGGCTCAGATGCAGACTCGTCAGAATTGTAGAACTTTAACACGCCTGGTCCGGTGGCTACTGATAGCTGCTGGAGGGCATCGAAATCAAACCTGGCGCATTTTAGCTCAATGCCACTGAGCGTTTTTCCTGTGGGCTGAACGTGCGCCGGCTTTTCCAAATCGGGCCGCCCTACCGCCGTTGTGATGCTCGAGAGTCTAACCAATCCGCCGTCAGCGGTCAGATGCTCAATGCCCGGAGCGGAGGCGGGCGACCGATGGCTTGTATCTTCGGGCAAATCAACAGTAATCCTCGGGGCCGAGAGTGTGTATTCCAGCCGTGTATTCGGGTCCTCCCGCAGCATTGTACATACGGAGTTGCCTTCGAAGATAACCTGGTTTGAGGCGGAAAGGAAGCTGGCTTGTTTCTGAGCAATTACTTTTGCCGGGACCATTGTTTCTCTTGCCGTTGTACGGCCTAAATCATTTGCGTCAACGTAAAATGTAAGCTCTGCGGGACCGGCAGCAAAAATGTCGGCGGAGGCGGACGATTTCTGAGCTTCAGGCAAATTTACGGTAAGCTTTGGCGCTGAAAGCGTGTAATCCTGCTGTGCGCACGGATCGCCTTGCGGCATTGTGCATAGACAGTCTCCGATGAAGATGGCCTGATTTGCTGCGGCCAAGAACTGTGCCTCTTTCTGTGCAGTGATTTTTACAGGAACAGCCGCTCGATTAGAGTCGGCACTATTTACATCGTTGGGATAAAATGTAAGCTGCAAGGGACCGGCGGCGACGGCGTCGCCGGTTGATGCAGAATAATCAATTTTTTGCGCAACGAGTATGCTTCGGCCGTTGGGGTCTTCGATGTCTTCGGGCCTTTTGTTGCCTGACTCGGTTGCTCGGCCGGGAGCAATAATGTTGGAATCGGCAATAGCTTTTGCTGAGTCCATCGGCACAGCGACAAAGCCGTTGTCACAGGTAACGACTGTCTCGGCAAGCTCATCAGGGAATTTGTTCGGCTCACCTTCTTCGGGTGCAGTGACGTTGGAGGGCCCTGCGTCGTTTGCACCCGCCACGTCAGTTTTGGCCGGCTCTGCGCCTTTCGCACCGGAAAGATCATCTTGCTTTAAGGTTTCTGTACCGCCGGTATCAGTCTCGGCTGCCTCTTCGCTCGAGCTTTTGGCCCAGAAAATGTTGTTGATGAACAATTGGTCGGCAAAGACCAGCTCGTCAGGAGTCTCGATAAGAACGTTTTTGCTGAATACACATTTGTAGTACGTTCCTTCTTTTTGCTGGGTCGGCTGTTTGGCGGGAGGCGGCGCCGTCGGTGCAGGCTGTGGTTTTTTATGGACATCGCGAGCAAGCGGTTTACTCGTGGGCCTGGCCGGGGCGCCAATGTCTGTTGGTTTAGATGAAAATGCTGTTTTGGCCGAGCTTTTCAGACGTAAACTATACAAATCAATTACCCTGAGAAATTCGAGCCGGCCCTGGTCCTCATTGTAAATAAGCCGCAAACCTTTGCCGAGCATCCGCACCTCCTCGTTGACGAATTCGACTGGTCCAGCAGTTGTAAATAAGGACTTTTCGCTGATAAAATCAATGTCATCAAGATAAACGAAACTTTCTTTAACGTCACTCGATTCTTCAGGCAAGACATGAATGACGACGTTTCCGATGAATGTTGCATCCCTGGGAGTGAGCTGGCTGGTGGGAGTAGCACTTTCAACCTGGACGTAGCCTTTATCGGCGGTGATGTAGCAGTTGAAATCCCGCTGAAAATAATTCAGATACGGCTTTTCAATTTCCCACTCGTTTCCTGTCTCGTTAAGAAGCTCTTCGAATCCGAATACCCTGTCTATCTCTTTTGTTTTTGGATCGCGGTGTTCGTATACTGCGTTTCGAACCTTTCCGACTGCTACCTTACCAGCCGTGCCGACTTTGCTCCGGTGTTCGCCGATGTTGGCATCGGAGACAATTCCGGTCAATTCTTCTGCCCTATCGAAATCAATCTCAGGCGTTTTACTGATTCGGTTATAAAGCAGGTATATTGCAAGCACAGCGAGCAATGAAATAAGCCAGACATAGAGTTTTCGCGACCTAATGCCCATACCACACTCTCTTGGCCGTTAAGGTAAATATCTTTTCATAAGCTGCTGCCACTTGTCGGCGTTTTTCAGGATGTATTCTATTACTTCGCGGACGGCGCCGTGGCCGCCTCGACGGGTAGTTACATAATCGGCGTGCTGCCTGACTTCATCGACGGCGTTGGCGACGGCTGCTGAGAAGCCGACATACCTTATCATCGGCAAATCAGGCAAATCGTCGCCGATACAGGCAACCTCTCGGGGGGAAAGACCGAGTTCTTGAAGCAATTCTTTGAGTACAGGCAGCTTATAATGACAGTTCTGAAAAACGTACTCGGCTTCAAGTTTTTCGGCACGGTATTTCGTTGCTTCCGAGTGGCTGCCGCTTATAAAAGCTACTTTTAGTCCTGCCCTGCGCCACAATCGAATGCCGTGGCCATCCTGAGAATTGAAAAACTTACTTTGGGTGCCGTCGGCGTTAACGACCATTCTCCCGTCGGTCAAGACGCCGTCAACGTCTAAGACCAACAGCTTTATGTTCGCAAGATTTGATTTTAAGCTCTCTTCCATCTGGAAAGGCCTGAACCTTGCATTTATAGCTTTACTACGCTGCCGCGTTCGTTGTAGCAAACGAGCTTGTGCTTTTCGCCGGTGTAACCGGGGACCGAGTGAATAATCACGCGCTTATCGTTAAGCTGTTCGATTTGCGTGAGCACGGTGCGTTTTTCATTTTGCAGGTAGCCAGCAACTTCTGGTGAGACAAACAGCTCAATTCGCTTTATCTGGTCTTTTGATGCCGAGAGATTCAATAATCTGATGACTTCAATAGACATCGATTCCTGGCTTTTGACAAAACCTGTTCCTCCGCAACTCGGGCAGGCCAGATATGTACTTAACTGCAGGGAGGGTCGCATTCTCTGGCGAGTCATTTCGACGACGCCGAATTGACTTATCCTCAATATTCTGGAACGAGCGCGGTCGCGTCTGACAGCGTTGCGAAAGGCTTTTTCCACATCCTTTCGGTGCTTTGCACTATGCATATCAATGAAATCGCAAATTATGAGGCCGCCGAGGTCCCGCAATCTAAGCTGTCGAGGAATCTCAACAGCGGCCTCCATATTGGTTTCGTAAGCGGTCCGTTCGGCAGTTTGGTTTCTGCGGTATCGTCCACTGTTGACATCAATTGATACCAAGGCTTCTGTTTGCTCAATTACCAGCGAGCCTCCGCTTTTAAGATTAACAGTGCGGGACTGAATCTTGGCGATTTCGCCCTCGATTTTATATTTATGAAACAGGGGAACCCTGCCGTCATAATATGTGACTGTGCGTTTCAAGCGTGGTGTGGCAATGGAAAGGAAATCTGTGATTTTTCGTACAACACTTTCCGAGTCACATATTACCTCGCTGATTTCGCTGTTAAAAACATCTCTTATCGCTCTGATGACCAGGTTGGATTCCTGGTAAAGCTCGGCCGGGGCTTTTTCGGTTTCCATTCGCTTTTTTATGGCGGTCCACAGGCGTCTTAGATATCTCAAATCGTTTTGGATGTCCCTTTTTGAGCATGCCCTGCCTGCTGTTCTGACGATAAAGCCGTGTCCCTTGGGTAGTGCGCATTCCTGAAGGATTCGGCGGAGTCTTTTGCGCTCTTCGTCATCTTCGATCTTGTGTGAGACGCCGTGCTTATGCATCCAAGGCATCATGACCAAGTACTTGCCTGGCAAAGCAAGATACGTGCTCAAGGTCGGTCCTTTTGTTTTCAGGCCCTCTTTTGTTACCTGGACGACAATTTCATCGCCCTTATGCAGGCAATTCTGGATTGGCGGGCGCTGCCTTAGGGCTTCTCTGCGTCCAACTTTTTCGGTTCGTTTGGCAGCACCCCTGGGAAAATGGCGGTGGTGGAGGTCGCTGATATGAAGGAAACCATTTCTTCCCACCCCGAAATCAACGAAGGCCGCCTGTATGCCGGCTTCAATATTAACTATCTTAGCCTTGTAAATATTGCCGACGCGACTACTGAGACTGGGCCTTTCGACATAGAGCTCTTCGAGGGAACCGTTCTCGACCACCGCTACTCTGCACTCTTCGGTCTCAGCGACGTTAATAAGCATTTCTCTGGGCATATTTGTACCTTTAGCGCCTTATCGTGACGGCACAGTCTACGAAGTAATCGGTCAACTATCAACAATCAATTTGTCTGGTACTGCACACTTTCGCGCCTGATTGGCGCAGTTAGGTTCTGTATAGACAGTTCAAGCAATTTTAGAATCTCCTCAATGCGTATCGAGCCTGCAGAACTGATTTTACATTTAACAAGTATGTTTTTATCGTCGAACTCAATCGATTTCAAAAAGGGCCTGACATCCACAGTGCGGACATTGCCTTTGGCGTCAGTGCGGCGCTCGATATTTAGTGTTTTATTTTCCAGCAAACGCCTAATCCTGCTCTTTAGCGCCAGGTCAAGGCATTGCGGCTTCACAGGGAATACGTACGCAGCCTCGCAAGGCTGAAATGAAGTCTTTGCTTTCGCCATCTCAACACGGAGGAGCTGACAGCCGTCAGGCAGCTGGTCGGAAAGGCCGGTCTTTAACTGTTCAATATCAGAAAGCTGCGGCGAAGTCTCGACTTTGATACACAATAAATCATCGTCAGACTCAACACCGGTGCTCTTAGGCAAAGGCAAAGAAATCCCGGGTCGAGGATTGAAACCCCGGCTATAGCGGACTTTTATACCTGCCCGGGCAGAGGCGCGCTGAAAAAGTTTGAGCATTTCTGCGTGTGACAGGAAGCGAAGCCTGCCCTTTATTCCGAACCTTACCGCCACCAGGATGGTTTCATTCGAAGCCGCTATGTGTATATTTCCTTTCCGGCACGGATTAGACTTTAGACTAAGTTCACTGGTGCCGGGCTGACATTATGCTGATGTTTGCTTTGAAAGACAAGGATTTTCTTACTGCTGGTGTCTTCGGTGCGCAAAATATTCCTTCAGTTGATTATTTGGGGATACTGAAGCCTGTGTTTTGGCGTCATGTTTTATACGAGCGGTTTTCCGCGATTGCGTTGTCGGTCAAGTCAGGAGTCTGTGTGCGCCCGAGAATATAAAAACGGGGCCCATACCGAATGAAACCGGTATAGGCCCCGAACTGATACAATCTTGCTGACTACTCTCAGCAGTTACGTCGCTTAGGGTTCCACGTCATCGGGGAACCAGACTTCCTCACGCCAGTCGTCTGCCATCATAGCATAGTCGGTGAAGTTGACCACACAGTCGAGGTTGACATCGCCGGGGAACAAGGCGCAGCCTGTAGTAAAGCTCCAGACATTGCCTTTGCTTATTGGCGGAGTCGGAGCACCCGGACTGTGGATAGTATCAATCCGCCAGTAGTAAGTCTGCCACAACTGTAGCGTGATGGGGTTCTTGAGGGCAAGGTCGGGATCAAGACACTCTAATGGCTCATAGTAGCCCTTAGATTCGGGGTCAGCGAGTACAGCGTTCTCCACGGCTACAGGGTCAGTACCCAGATAAGCGGAGTTTCTGAACGTGTAGTTCCCATCTTTCCAACAAAGTATGACATCGACAGACTGCTGCACGGCACCATCTTTCGGCGAGGGTCCCCAGGCTTCGTCCGGTACCAAAAGGCAGATGGCATCTGCGCAGTCGCCACCAAGGTCGGTGACCGTCATAACCCCATTAGGGCAGGTAGCATGGCACAGGAGGTCTCCATCGGACAGCCACCGGGCGGGGTCCCTGCTATCGTCCTCGTCTGTGTTGCAGACCTCGATAGTGGCCATACAACCCAGAATCACCTTGGCGTCGCGGTCATGGATTATCTCGATTTCCTCGGCAGTCAGTGAGCCGTCGATTATGATAATCCGATGCTCGCCGTACGGGTCATCGGGAACGGTAATCTTATCGCCGTCGTGTGCGACGGTGCCGCCGTTGTCGATGATGAGATAGGCGTCGTGGCCCTTGCCCATGTTGATCCTGTTATGCATGATGAAGGTACCGCCATCGACGAGAATCGTGGCGCCGACACCGCCTTCTCCGTCATCGCCGTTGCCGTCCAACTCGCTCTCTTCGTTCATAATCAGCGTGGCGCCGGACGGAATGACGATCGTACCAGAGCACTTTATTTCGTCGTACTCTTCGGTACCGGAGACGGTGTACGTATCGGGCCAGTCAACTTCCAGATCATCGGCCGAGGCTGGCAACGACAGTCCCAGCAACATAACAAAAGAAATTAAAAACATCAGTTTTTTATACATAATACTCCTCCTTCAAAAACTAAACTGTAACAATTTTTTTTTGTAAACGCCAAAAACATTCTGTTGCCTTTCAGCAAAATTACCTCCTTGTAAAGGACGTCGCTTAGAGACGTTCATCAAGAAAATCATCCGCCAACAACTCAAGGTCATCCCAGTCAACGTCGCAATCGTCGTCTATGTCACCATCCGGTGCATACTTTGGCACGCAAATGGTCGTACAGAGGGAGATATCGTCGAAGAAGACCACACCGGTGGGGGCTCCGGGATGCTCTCCGTCGCACAGACCTCTCGTGCCGAAGCCGATTGAGACGGATTCGACGTTAGAGAGGTCGACAGCAGGGAACTGGCCTGCAATACCCATAGCCCAGATTTCCCAGTCCTCGACCTGAATGTCGTCGGGATTGTCGCCGTAGACGCCATAAGTCGACTGGTTCTCATTGGTGCCGTCACTTAGAACGATCCACATTGACTCGCTGTCGTTACCTGCATCGCCGTAGAAGTACAGGATGAGCGCCTCTTCGAAGTTGTCAACGAGGTTTAGCGCCGGGTCAAACGTCTTTTTGGCCAGCGAGTAAGCGCATTCTCTCTCGCTGCCTGTGCTGTCATAGTTGTACTCCATAGACTGTGAGCCACCGTGGACCGGGGCGGTTGCAAGGTATACACTCGAGCCGGTACCGTTACCGCCGATGCCGCCGCAATCTCCGGCACCATCTTTCCAGACCTCCCATACAGCATTCTCGGTGCAGCTTTCGTCGTAGCTTTCCATATCCTCGACTACCATACAGTCAACGACACGGAAGTGCCAGATTTGGCCGGGTTCCGAACCGCATTCCCAGACCTCGACGACACGCCAGTAGTAGCACTGGCCTAAAGTAAGCGGCGGTTCTGGACAATAGGTGGTCTCTTCGGCCGGGAGAATAACTACGAGAGCAGACAAATCAGTGGGCGCATTAGCAACCTTGTTGTAGTTGGTGCTCAAGAAGACAAAGTGCTGCTCAGCAAGCTCTCCGGATACCCAACTCAGGCACTGGTCGGGCTGATATGTTGGTGCCTCGGGGCCGCAGCAAATGCAAGGCGGGTCGGGGTCGTAAGCCCTGTTAGGATTGACGTCTGCCCAGACCGTGGTCTTGTCCTCGCCGTCGTCGTACTCAACGCCCAAATCGGCGGGGCCACCACAGGGTCCGAAGCCGCAGATGGTGATATTGCCGGACTCGTACCAATCCATGACGTCGGGCACAACATTCCCATTGAGGATCAAGATGCCGTTACAGCAGATGTCGATGTTCCAGTAATCGGTCTCGGCTTTTAGCTCGTCTCCGACGTTAATAGTTCCGCCGTGGAGGTTAATCTGGCCGAAACCCTCAGCCTCGTAGTGGTCGATCATAACCAAATTCTCACCGATATCGAGCAACGGGGTATCTCCACAGGGCATGTTGAGAGTCCAGGTCACGCCTGCCGAAAAGTCGTTGTCTTCGCCACCTATAAAATCCTCATTGGTCGCTATGCCGGCAGTGTCAGTGAGGTTTATGATGAAGTCACTTTCACCACCGCAGAATTGGAAATGCTCGTCGAGAACATTAATCTGGGAGTCCTCGGTGACGTCTATCAGGATGGTTAGACCACTGGACTTGCTTCGTAATCTGAAAAGTTCGCACTCGAGGACAGCGTTACCACTGAGGTGGATAACCTGCTCACCCCCATCGGCGCGGAATCCGTCGTCCTCTTTGCCTACGTACATGTACGCGTCGTCCGTCATGACGAGCTCGAAGTAGTCGTTGTCATAATCACCACATCTCAGGTCACCTACCATCGTAAACTCGCTGTCGTCGCTCATGCTAATAACCACGCTCTGGTCGTTTCCTTGGGCGCGAAAACTTTTGTCGTCGTCTGTACCAGTAATGTGGATCGCAGCCCTGTCGACGAGCGTAATGTAGGCCGTGGAGGGTTGGGTCTTTTCGACACGCCAGTCAGTGCAGACAGTAAGGACGGCATCTCCGACCAGAAGGATTTCGTGATCGCCGTCTCCTTCGCTTTCCCAGGCAGGTCCTCTTACTTCGCCAACCGTAACCGCCGTGACGACGACGGTGGGATTCGCCCCCGTCGCGCCGATAACGGCCCGGTCATCACAGTCATCGGGGCCATAAGGCTCAAGCGGGTCCCAGTTCATCGGGTCAACCCACAAGACGCTATAGGGGGACTCGCCCTCCCACTCATAGTCATCGGCAAAAGCGCTGTTGATGAGGACCAATACTGAAACAAGAGAAATTAAAAACATCAATTTTTTACACATAATACTCCTCCTTCAACAATTAAACCACAATTATTAAGTAACTTTGGCTACAAGCCAAAACATCTGTTGTTTTCGACGTGCATCGAACGCCTTCACCTCTAACAATTGTTCGACGCGTGTCTCAAACAACTTCCAATAAAACGACTTAAAACTTTTAACAACTGTCGTCGTTTTGAACAAGCATGCGGAACCGCACAGTTCCGTAACCTTCACCACTAATATGCCTGTCTAAAACAACTTTTCAAAGAACAACTCAAAATGATTTTCACTTATTCGCTGCGGGTCGGCCGCAGCTAACAACTACCTAAGCTGTCTGCCGATCCCTCAGCTTCAGTGAGCTCCATCTTGATTACTCACGAGTTTTTTCCATACGCATCGTCCTCCATTCTAACCGACGATTAAGCTACCAGCATTTTCTGGTTACGTAATTCGATTCGTTCAGAGGGTCGAACCCTAAAAGTGTATAAACAAGCGCGGGCACTGAGAAAGGTCGGTACTGCAGGCCGTGAACAATGCCCAAAACGGGACACACAAGAAGCCGACGGAAATGCGTTATTACCGCTCCTCACGTTCATCACTTTCCTCAACTTCGGTTTCCTTAACTATTTGCCGTGCCGAGTAAGCGGCCGGCAGGAGCACATCGCCCCACCGGTAAAGCAGGTACACGCTCACCCCCCGAAGAAGGGGCCATAACTGCGTATTTACTTTGCCTTACAAAATTGACTTTACCAGTTTAATACAGGAATGTCAATAGCTAATTCGCCAAATTTACAAATTTTTTCTGTTTTTCTCGGACGGATTGTTTAAGCGGCGAAAAGGCGTAAATTATGTCTTTTCGGCAGCTCAATCATAGTATGCGTCCGGAAAGAATGCTTTCTAAGTGATTAAGAGGCAAACAGTTAGGCCTAAGAAGCGGCACAATCCGCAAAATCCTCATATTCTGAGCAGTATTTCCTGGGTGGACACAGATTCAACGGGGAGGTTTTTGTAAATTAACAACCGATTGCAAAAACTACCAGTTGAACGGACTGGGGTCGCAAGAGGGGCTATACTTGCGATTCTCGTAAGCCGTGGACTTTCGCAAACTCACCGGTCAAGCAACAGAAGCCTTCGGCGACTCCTGGGGCCGCAGTGTACCCTTTTCGCTCACGTTTTGCCTGTCGTTCGGGCACACTGCCGCGTGGGACTGGGTACCAGTGGCAAAAATCGCCGGAAAAACCTGCGTTTTTTTGAGGAAAGCCTGAAGCAGCATCTGTTTTCAAACGATAGTAATAACATCCATACCCTATAATGGCTCGACTTTTGAACTGGATACGGGGACAGGATTATGCGGATTCGATACGCTGTTTCGACAATGATATTCTGGGGGCAGGAGACGCACCTTTCTCTTGAGCAGGAGTGCGCGTTTCTGAAGCTGCAGGGCCTCGGCATAGAACTACGGCCCTTCATACGAAGGGCAAGCGACTGCCGGTACGAGAGGCGTAACTGGCCCAGACTCACAGCGGCCACCGAGGGTATGCTGGTGGCGATGCGTTCGCGTGACGACGGGGCGACGTTGGAGCAGTGGAATGAGCAAATTGAGTGCGCGAAGCTGCTGGGGGCAAATATCGTGGCTGATTTGCGGACTCTGCGGATTCCAGAGGAGGCGGATGTTGACGGCTGCGATTTTGCCGCGGATGTGATAAGGCTTGCCGAGGACAATGATGTTACAGTGTGCCTTGAGACGGGCGGTTTGGAGACGCTTAAGCAAGTTGGTGAGAGGTTTGGTTCGATAAGGTATTGCCTTGATACGGGGCACATAAACCTGGACTTGAAATTGGGCTTTAGAAAGTATGTGGACGATTTGGCAGAGAGGGTGATCCATCTGCACCTGACAGATAATTACGGTCGGACAGACGACCACGAGCCGCCGGGTTTGCGAGGCGGTATATCGCGTGAGAACTGGGAATATCTCTTGAACAGTTTAAGTAAATATGACAATGAAGTAGTTGGCTCGTTCGAGATGTGCCCTTCGATGCCGGCGGTGATGATTCGTCAGGCCAGTGAGTTTTTGTTTGATGAGCTGAAATGGCCTAATCGGCCGCAAGGAGAATCCAGCTATGCCGGTGTCAGCTATAACCCAGCATAGCGCAACCACCGGGTGGCAGGAGAGCAGCCCCCCTCATTACGAGGCGGATAATATATAGAAAGGCTAAGGGGAATAAGCACCCTTAGCCTTTCATTATTCTGTTAGCCCGCCCTTACCTCGCCTGCGTGATAATAATCAACGTCGGAGAGCAGGTGCGAAAGACGGTTGGAACAAGAAAGCGTTCCCGGTGATGTGCGATAAGAAAAACGCAAAAAACGTTTGACAATCAGATTGGAAATGTTTAGATGTTGAGGTGTTGGGTTGTTATTTTTCTGATTACTGTATTTATTGGGAGGTACAGGCTATGAGAACCATATGTTTGTGTACGTTGGCGGCTGCATTGTTTGCGGGGGGCTGCGCGGCGAGTAAGGGTGAAAGCTATACCCGAGCCGGCTATGAATTCAGCAGGGTCGACAAGGTGGCAGTGATTGAGGTTACGGGTCGTGTGCGAGGAGAGCCGGTCAAGAATCAAATTGGTGACTTTTTCAAGATGGAGCTGATGAAAAAAGGTTACACGGTAGTAGAACGAAGGCGGGTGCAGGCATTGCTAAAAGAGCAAGAATTTCAGGCATCGGATGTGACGAGCGCCGAGGGCGCGGCGCGGGCCGGACGAATCCTGAACGTGCCGGTGGTGCTGCTGGTTAATATACCGGTGTATAAAGAAGATATTAACATGACGGCAAAGATGATAGATGTCGAAGACGGCAGCATTTTGTGGATGGGCAGCGGTTCCGGGACGACAGGCAAGACGCTTGCTACCTTTGTTGGCGCAGCGGCTGGTGCTGCCGGGGGCGTCATGGTTGCCGGTGATGAAACAGACGACAAAGTGCTGGGCGGAGTAATAGGCGGTGTATTAGGCGGGGTTGCAGGTCGTGCTTTGTCGCCGCAACAGGCAGAGCAGGTGCGAAAGGTGATAAAAGATGTATGTAAGGACCTGCCAGCGAGAGCGCCTGTAATAAGGTAAGAGGATTGAGACAGTTGGGCAACATTTGCGTCTGCTTGTAGAGCACCGATTGCGAAGAAATTGTTGTGAACAAGGCTGAGGGAAGGTTTGGCCCTCAGCCTTTATTTATTCTGCAAATTCGGTCATATAACCTGCGGTGGCACCCGCTCCTGCGCCTATCAATGTTGATTCTGTATCACGGTCCGTTGGGTGGCCGGGATGGAACTTGAAGCTTGTAAATGGGCGTTCATGTAATTATACTTGTTCGGTCTGCTGGTGTTAACGAGTTAAGGGAGCAAAAAAATGAAACCTAAAGTATTAGTTGTCGGCGCTGCCGGCAGAATGGGCAAGCGAATACTTTCGCTTTGTTCGGAAGCCAGCGAGTTCAATATTATCGCGGCGGTTGAAAGAGCCGGCCATCCCGATATCGGCAAAGATGCGGGGCTTGTAGCGGGAGCGGGACAGCTAAATGTCAAACTTGATAGTGCATACCCGGCTGGTGCTGACGTGGCAATTGATTTCTCGACGCCTGAAGCGGCGGATAAGACGGTCGATTACTGTCTCGAAAACGGCGCTGCACTGGTTTTGGGGACAACGGGACTAAGCGGTGAGCAGCACGGAAAAATACAAGCCGCCTCGGAGAAAATCCCCGTTATATATGGGACCAATATGAGTGTGGGGATGAATGTTTTGTTCGCCCTGGTTGGGAAAGTCGCATCAATGCTGGGCGAAGAATATGATATAGAGATAGTCGAGCAGCACCATCGCTTTAAGAAAGATGCTCCGAGCGGGTCGGCTTTGACGCTGGCGAAGAATATTTGTGAGGCAACCGGTCGGGACTTCCCTGATTGTGTAGTTGGCGGCAGGAGTGGGAAAGAGGCGCTGAGGCAAAAAGGCAAGATTGGCGTACACTCGGTTCGGGCGGGAGATATTGCGGGCACTCATTCGGTGATTTTCAGCACACTCGGCGAGACGGTGACATTGAACCACAGGGCACACAGCAGAGATGGATTCGCAAGAGGGGCGCTGCGGGCGGCGAAATGGCTTGCCGGAAAGAAGCCGGCCCTTTATTCAATGGCTGATGTTTTGGGTATCTCTTCGTAGATACTACCAGTCAATAATTGATGACGAGAGATTGATGATTGCAGTTTGATTTTTTGGTTGGACTGGAAAGGGTAGGAACTTTTGGCAGGTTGGTTGACAACTACGTTTCGGGAGAATTATCGCGGGTTCTGGAAGAACTATCGCTGGCTCGTAGCAGTATTTGTAGTATCGCTGTTTTGTGATGCGGGCAGTACGATGTACTTTATGCTAAAAGAGGGGCCGGATGCTGAAATGCACATTGTAATTCGTTTTTTGGCAAGAGTATTCGGTCCGATAGCCGGGCCGTTGATAGGAGCAGTTGGGAAAGCAGTCACTGGTGTTCTTGTTGGCATTTATGTCCGAAGGTTCGCCGGACATATCTTTGTGACTGCCTCGATAATATCTTTCTGGGCGGCGTGGTATAACATTTGGGGGTTCAGGCTTTATACGCCCATTATTGTTTATTGGTTTCCCTGGTGAATTGAACTCTTGTAAGCATCACAGTTCGCGCTTTGCTGCACGAGCGCTACTCGATTGTCGAGGTGTTAATCAAGATGGCTTCCAAGCGGTTGGCCGGTTCCAGAGGCATCTTCGTAAGAAGTATGGTTTTAGGCGTTGTCCTTGGCGGGTTGTTGCTGTGTCCGCAGCATTTCTACAAACCAGTTCCTCCCGAGCATCGTTCAGACAAAGGCGTTACCAACAAAAATCCGACAGTCGAGGAGACTGCGGATGCTGAGAATTCCGTGCCGACGGATGATAATAAGCAAGGTCTCTTTCGGGAGCGCATCGAAGATGCTGTAAGAGCCGGTCGTCCTTTGGTTGTTCACGTGATAGTGGCACTTTGCGACAATAAGCATCAAGGGATTGTGCCGGTGCCGGAGCAACTTGGCAATGGTCAAGACCCGGGAAACAATCTCTACTGGGGGGCCATGTATGGCGTACGTACCTTCTTGACGCGAAATGCGGGGTGGAAAATAGTAGCTGAACTGCCGGATTTGCCGGAAGAGGTGCTTGAGAAGGTAGTTTTCCATACAACTGTTCGACACTCGGGACGTGAGGTGGATGTCTATCTTGTTGCGGAAGCCTGGGATGGGGCGGCGATTGAATCTGCAATCGAACGATTTATGTGGATGGCAGCAGGTTACAGGTCTGAAACTGTCAAAGTGAGAACCACAAGCGGTTTTGAAGAACTGCGTGCGGGCGGGTCGGCGCATCTGGCTGCGTATATTGGACATAATGGGTTGATGGATTTCTCGTTGAGTAATCCGCCGAGAGGACCTTCAAGCACTTGGCGACCAAGTGCAATAGTCCTTGCCTGCAAGAGTAAGCCGTATTTTTTTGAACGATTGAAGCAGGTGGGCGGGCACAGTCTGCTTTTGACAACCGGATTTATGGCACCGGAAGCTTATACGCTTGATGCAGCGGTCCGGGCGTGGGCTGCGGGTAGTGAGCCTTATCAAGTGCGTGACAGAGCGGCGGCGGCATATCACAAGTATCAGAAGTGCGGGCTGGAAGCTGCAAAGAGACTCTTTTTCACTGAATGGCCCGTCGAGCGGAGGCCAGATAAGCAACTGGTCCGACACTATGTTGCGGGCAAGCGGTGGAGAGGCAGGCTGAAGAAAATTTTACAGTGCAGGCCGCGTCTTTTGCGCCAAGGAATTGATTTGCCGGGGATTTACAATATAATACCCAGTAATACGGCTTTTTGACAGGCCCGTCCGGAGTTGGAGCAGCCTTGTGCCAACGGCATAAGGCCGCTTCTGCTGTAACCCAAGTTGATACGACTAAGGGGCTTAGAACTGTTCAAATAACTCTCGATTTTTTTCGCATCTTTGGCCTTGCCATTCGTCCTTTATGAAGGGGGGAGATTTGGAAATCCCGATTTGAGGGCAGGTATTCTGAGAAGCGGATTTAACATAATATTTGCAGGATTCGTTTGTGTTGTTGGTCTCTTTGGAGTCCTCGGAGGGCTACTCATATCTTCTTTCCCCGCCTATATGATTTACGCGGGGTACGTGGTTTTTGCGACAGGTTTTTTATGTGGTCTTTGTTGCTTTGATTGCCATCGTGTGCATGCGTTCAAGATATTCCTGATTTGTTGGGCAAGCGGTGCACTTGTCGGGACAATGTTTTTCGTTCCGCTGTCAATTATGGCAATGGTGAGTACATCCATAGTGCACCTGCCGTTGCTCGCACTTGCCTGTCACGTGGAGCAAACCACAAACAAAGGACGATATGGTCTTGGAATCATTTACTTGCTGGCATTTATGTTAGCGGTCTTTCTACCGCATTCTATGGTATTGACTTTTGAGAAATCCTATCCGCCCCATCCGGAGGAAATCGCAGTTTCGGCCGATGTGCTCGAAGATAAAAAGCCGCCTTTCATTGATGAGAACTCTATGTGGGAGCAAGGAACCGTGACGCCTACGTCCGGCTTATGGCAGCAAAGCATCACCTACAGGATAAACAAGAGTGGCGCAGTAATCGGACTGGATGTGGGCGAACTTGAGGACAGAGAAAAAGAAGCCGCCAGGAAACTTTTCAGTACGTACGAGCAAGCGGTGGCATACGCCAGAGATAAGAAACTTCCTGTCATACCGTCCGTTCAGATGGTGGACCACAAGATAAAAGTTTTCGGCGATAAGTTCTATGCCGCCATTGAAGAGTACCTTCAGCACACAGCAGAGGTCTTAGGTGGTGGGAAGGAGGCGTTCTTAGAACGGGTTCTGAGCGAATTGCTGAAGGCGAATGACGTATCAGCAGAGTGTGCGCAAGCGCTGGCATACGTTGCAGCAGGTCTTCGGCTTGGCGGCGGAGAGCTTCCTAAACTGCCTGAAGAGGCGGATTTGCTCCGGCAAAAGCTTGAAGTTGATTTCCTCTCGTCACCCATCAAGTCGAAGCCAATAGGGTTTTATACGGAAAGTGATGAGCTCAGAAGGATTTTCCAGCAGGACAGGTTCTATCAGACCTGTTTGAAGCTTCCAGAAGCAATTGCCTTAGCAAAACTCATGTGCGATAATCCCGGGCTTCGAAAGCAGTACGGCATAGTCCTTTGCGTGTACGCTCGTTCGACCAACCCGCCGTCTCGGTTCTCCGTAAATGACGTCGCGGAGTATTGCGACTATTTCGAGGATGCCGCCAGCTTAAGAAAGCAGATGCTCCAATCAAAGAAATGGGAAGTGCTGAAAGAACGCGGAGCCGGGCGCGAAGCACGGGTACCGTGTATTCAGTTTTTCCCGCATTCGACATCAAAAGAAAACGAGCTGTTTGCAAGAATCTATAACTACTCTGCGGAATTACCTGCGCACAATGTGATGAATCGGCTTATTGAAGCAATTCGTACAGGCGAGATCGACCTAACGCCAACAGACGATTCCGGCTGGTATGACTATCAGATTCACGCTCTTGAGACCTTGCTTGTTCCGGAAAAAGGGCAGGAAGGTAACAAACTGTTACTTACAAAGGCGTACAAAAAAAGACTGATAGAAGCGTTCAAGACGATTCTCACCAAGAAGCGCGAACTTCACCTTAAGCAGGTGGAATTGATACCAACCGCGGGTATCGCTTTAGACCCTCAATACTTTACGATTTCTCCGGACCTTCACCTTGAACCGATGGCAACATACTACGTCCGGACAGCAAGGGGAATGCGGTTCGTGCTAAATACCCTGGAGCTTCTCTTGGGGAAAACATCACTTGAGGAAATCGTTATTGAGAGTGGCCAGTCTCTGCATTCTGTGGGACAAAAGATGGCAGAGCTTTACTACGGTTTCTACCTGCAGGTGTGTGAAGATATTGGAATGAAACCTGAATTTCTACGTGAGGAGATGTCGAGCAGCCAGATACTGGGAGCAAAACGGGAAGCTGCACAATGGTTGGAAGATTGCGAGAAGGACCTTTGCTACGAAAAGGACGTTCGATACATCGTTCCGGCACTAACAAATCCGAATAGGACAAAAGTAAGGTACTGGATGACTATAGGTGTGAAACTTTTGAAGGTCAAGGCCGAGTATGTAAGGCGGCCTCTTGTGCAGATTCTCGATGCGGAGTCGAATCGAGTCATTCAGGAAATTCCAAGGGATACGGAGACAGGTGGCATTGAAAGAACACATTTGAAATATAAGTTTGCTCCGGAGGAATATTATTTGCCTGTGGAAGTCTTTGCAGAAGCAACGGGTTCTGCGGAACCATTGACACGGAGTGAGTTTCGGAAGCTTTGCGACAGGTGCAAGAACAAGGAAGAAGTAGTCCGAGCGATCGCGAATTGAGCAGGACATCTTCTGCATTGAAGACAATCATTCTGGCTGTGACCGCGGGAGTTGGGATTGTAGCACTCGTTGTGCTGCTGATTCGTTCGAAGAGCGAGCGCGGTCGAGGTCGGTAATAGGCGGAGATCACAACTGTTGAACTGACAGTTTCAACTGAGGCCTAAAAGGCGCACGAGATATTGGCTTGCTGGTCGGGGACTTGCTGTAGGCACAGAACCGTTATTATGCTGACGGTGTTGAAAAGTGAGTGGATGAGGATTGGGCGAAAGAGGGAGCCGCTCCTTTCGTACGAGTAACCTAAACACATTGAAAGGACAAATAGCGCCGGCCAATGCTGCTTGTGCGGATGCACCATTGCGAATAGGCCGGAGGAAATTACAATTGAGAGCCAGGGCTTTTCCAAAAGCGAGCGTATCATTGTCTGGAACAGTCCTCTAAAGAGCATTTCTTCGAGGGCAGGGACTATTGCGGCGGTAGTTATAAGGAGCAAAATTCTTAGCGGAAGCTGCGGATGCGATGTTATTGATTCGAGTGTCTGGTGCTGGGGCCAATGGAAACTGTCCCTGAATATCAGGTCTCCATAAAATACCGTCAACCGGGTAACAAGATAAACGATGGGCCAGATGTAGACGAGGTTCAGGACAGCGGCAAAGGAATCTTTGTGGATTGTTTTTGGGTTCAGGCCGAACCCTTTTAAGCCACGGGGGAAATGTGCCTTTACTAAAAAGATAACTACTGCGCTTACGCCTATCCCGCCAATACAGAGAAAAGCGTTGCCGAGGAAAGCGGTCTGCCAATCGTGCAGATCGGGAATCACCTTTTTTGCCGTTTTTGTTATTGGAATTATAAGAGAAATAGCACCGAACCAAATAAGCAGCGTGATAAACGGCAGGTATAGAGGCATCTTATTTCGGCGGGGCACTGAGTCAGCTAATGGGTCCGGGCGCAGTAGCATTTTAAGCAGCCAGGAAATCAATAATACGAAGCCGACCAGCCATAAGACATCGGCTATGGTTATAAGGTCGGCGAATTGTTTTATAATATCAAGAAAGTCCATTGCTATAATCTTTTGGCGGCCTTGCAACTGAAGCTTTCTTGTATTACATTAATTGCATCTTTTCAAGGAAAATAAGAAATGGATATATTTCGGATTGACGGGCCGGTTCGGCTTTCGGGCAGCGTCAGGATAAACGGCTCTAAGAACGCATCTTTGCCGATAATGGCCGCGGCGATTTTGGCTGGTGGCAAGTCGGTGCTGAGAGGTGTTCCTCATCTTTCTGACATTTTCGTGCTGAGCAAGTTACTAGGCCAGTTGGGCTGCAAGGTCGGCAGAAGCCGTGATGGGAATTTGTGCATTGATTCGACGGTGATTGACAATCCCTTCGGCGATTATGAAATTGTCCGCAGGATGCGTGCGAGCATTTGTATACTTGGGCCGTTACTTGCGCGGTGTGGGAGGGCGGAGATTTCGATGCCCGGCGGTTGTGCAATAGGTGACAGGCCCATCAATATTCACCTGCGTGGGCTGCGGGAGCTCGGTGCGCAAGTTCATCTCAAGAATGGTTATATCGTCGCTGAGGCGCCTCAAGGTTTAACGGGTAAGGACATCTTTCTTGGCGGGCCGTTCGGGTCGACCGTACTTGGGACTGCAAACGTACTAATGGCAGCTGTGCTAGCTAAGGGCAAAACCGTTATCGACTCGGCTGCGTGCGAGCCGGAAATAGCTGATTTAGCGAATTGTCTCAATAAAATGGGGGCAAGAATAAGCGGAATCGGCTCGCCTCGTTTGATTATTGAAGGTGTGAGGCAGTTGGAACCGGTTGAATACGAAGTGATTCCTGACAGGATTGAGGCGGGGACATTTATGATTGCCGCCGCTATAACTGCGGGTGAATTGAGCCTGCACAACTGCCGCCTGGACGATATGATGGCTGTCGTTGATAGGCTGAGAAATATTGGGGTGACGGTCGATGCCGCAAACAACGGCTGTGTCGTTGCCCGCAGCGGGCCTATAAAGACTGCTGATGTCACCACCCAGCCGTATCCTGGCTTTCCGACTGATTTGCAGGCCCAGTTTATGACGCTTTTGTCGCTTGCGGAAGGTAATAGTGTTATAATTGAAAAGATTTTTCCCGACAGGTTTATGCACGTTGCGGAGCTGAATCGTATGGCGGCGAATTTGCGCAAAGAAGGGCCGACTGTAATCGTAGCCGGCGTAAAGAAATTAATTGCAGCTCCGGTGATGGCATCTGATTTGCGGGCGTCAGCGGCCTTGGTTTTGGCAGGCTTAGCCGCCGAAGGAACCACGGTCGTCAACAGGGTGTATCACATCGACCGGGGTTATGAAAGAATCGAAGAAAGACTAAATCCTGTCGGTGCAACAATCAGGCGAGAAAATGTCTGACCGCAGACTTTCCAACGATTAGTAACAAGGTTTTGCCTTGGGAAATCGACAGCATACCAAAATATTTGCACACAAGATATTTGAAAGGCGGGAAAATGAAAAAGGCACGTAAAGCTGTGCGAATTTCTCTGCTGGTAGTTCTAATTCTGGTGGTTGTCGTCGTGGTGGCAATTGGTTTTTTTGCCGAGGTGATTTTGAAAACGCGTATAGAGGCCGCGGCGAGCAAGGCGTTAGGCGTGGAGGTGAGCATCGGGGACATTGACCTTTCACTCTTTCAAGGTAAGCTGGGCCTTGAGAATCTTGTAATCAAGAATCCAGAGAGGTACGAACATGACAAACTGCTTGAACTGAAAGACGGCAAAATTGCGGTTGCTATAAAGTCGCTATTGGGGGACGTGGTCAAAATAAGAGAAATCAAGCTTGACGGGATGGAGGTTGTTCTTGAACAAAGAGGTGTATCCAGTAACAACCTGCAGGATGTGATAAAATCAATTAAAGAGCAGCCCAAACCTTCAGGTAAGAAACTGCATATACGGACTCTTGAGATTTCGAATGTTACGGTCAAGGTCAAGGCGCTTCCTATTCCGGGCAAGGTGGATACGGTGCCACTAAAGCTTAAGCCTATAAAGATGACCAACCTGGGCAGCGATAATAAGTTAGATACTGCTGTCCTGGCAGGCAAAATTGTATTGGCGATTGCGGCCGGTGTAGCTGAGCAGGGTGCCGGCGTGCTGCCCGAGGAGATTATTGGCCCGTTGAAAGGTGAACTGAAGAGACTTGAGCGGTTGTCAGAAGCTTTACTGGAGGAGGCAGGCAAGATATTGAAAGAAGAGACAGACCTGGGGAAAGAACTTACCGAAGGCCTTGAAGAACTGCTGAAGCCGAAGAAAAAGAAGTGAAGAGAAGATGGCGCTGAATTTTGAGTTTTGAATGGTTGCTTGTTAGTTGGGCTATATGCGCATTGCCCAATACCGCCAGAAGAAGGAGCTTACTATACGAACTCGGCAGATGTTCAGCCTATGATGATGTCGTCCAAGGCCCGCTTTGGGACGTGGTGTATGTCTTCGGCGTCGCGCCAGTACTTGATGTCTCCGGTTTGGTCAACGGTCTCGATTACTACTTTTTCTCTGGGTTTGCCGAGAGCAAGGACAAGAAGTATCTCGTATTGTGAAGGTATATCGAGAGCCTTTCGGAGTCCCTCCTTTTCTATAGAAGCAATTGTACAACCGCCCAAGCCTTTTTCTGTCGCACCAAGAAGGATGCTCTGGGCAGCTATTCCGTGGTCACAGCCGACAGAACTCCTTATCTGGGTGTCGATGAGGATGATGATATACGCGGAAGGTTTTTCTCCTTCGGATGGGCCGGGCCAGTCTTTGAGATAGCCGGCCCAAGCAAGGTGCGGGAAAATCAAAGCATTCTTTTCGGGGTCACAGGACAGGATGTATTTTAGGGGCTGCAAATTTGCTCCGGACGGCGAAAGTCTGGCGAGGTCCACAAGCTCTACCAGCGTTTTGCGTTCGATGGGAACTTCCTGGAAGAAGCGCCGATAACTTCTATTCGTTGTAATCAGGTCTCTTATCATTCTGGCCCCCTTGATTCTAATCTGAGCATATTCCAATACCTTTCAATAGCTAAGCCAGGTACTTCAATTCATAGCGCAGAACGTGAGCCTCACGGTTTTAGCTTCGACTGTTTCGAGATTGAGAGAGCTTTGTTGAGAACAAATTTACATTTTCTGTATATCTGACGGAGGGTTTCATCCTCGTGATTCTCCCAATGGCTGTGTTCAGATAATATTTCTTGATATTCTGGGACGACGTGCTTGGCATAATAATCAGAAAAGCTTTCATCGGCCCTTACATAATTATCACCTTGCCACTTGTAAATGGCAGGCCAAACGGCATCGAAATCACCTCCCACGTACTTGCCTAAGAAATGCTTTGTGATTATTTCCGGTGCTCCGTCGGCATCAAGGTCGTTAATCAGTTGCCACGGTCCAGAGTATCGCGCCATACCTTGGAAAGAAAAACACCTAATATGGTCACTTGATTCATGCAAAACCCAAAAACTGATATATGCGCCAGTTCCCCCGTGAGCAAGTGCGACCAGGACACGCCTATCAGGTTGTGCCGCGAAGTTCAGGGGTGAGGACCAAGTGCAATCGAGCATCATCGAATCTTTCTCCGGAAGCTTGTGGGCAGAGACAAGCTCTACAAGTGCTTTTTCAGCTCTTTTCCTCTCTCGAATGGAGCACGGGACAAATAGGGCCTGCATATTACGTTTGATTTGAGTTGCGTTTTCTCCCTTGATAATGGTAGGAAGCGGTTCTTTTTGGTGGTCGATAAACATAGTCTCTGGTTCTGCTTCTTGAATGTTTGAAGTAATCTTCTGGGTAGTCTCCTTGCCGACGAGTCTCTGGTTAGGCTTAAAAGTGAACCAGATCGCCCTTGGGAAATCAAATCTTTCATCTACATTCACAATCTCGTAGTTCTTGATTTGCCAGCAGCGATATACCCAATAGTTGTGGTCGAGATAATTGACCAGTTGAACGGTTACAATCTCAAAGCGTCCGTCTGCGTCCATGTCAAAGACATCTCTCGGCGAGAAGCTGTCCGCGGGCAGGGTTAGCTTCTTGAAGTCATCATTTCGTTGCTGCAAGTACAGAACGATTCCACAGCCCAGTGCTAATCCTTGGCTCCCGGGCCAATATTCAAAGATGAGGTCATCGAGACCATTTCTATCAATATCAACGATCATGCTATCAAGATATTTGGGATAGAATCCTTTTTTCTCGATATATTTGACTTTACCGTCAATCTTGATTGCAAGGTGGTCACCATCTTCACCCATTTGAACCAAATCGAATGAGACAGGCGTATGTTCCCGCGGCATTATGCATCGAGTCTGTCGTGCCTTGCGTTCTTGTTTCGACAAAGCATTGTAATTGCTGGGAACCGCATTAGCTACGCCAACTATAAGCAATAAAACGCAGACAAAGTGAAGAGTGGTTTTCATAATGCGAGCTCCTTCTCAATCAAGTTTATCTATTCCTTTTGAGTTTTCGGCGGATGTATCGCCAGAGCTTGCCAACATTCAAGCATACGTGGATGGCAGCAAGAGCCAAAGTGACATAAGCAAAGTAGCGGTGAGGGACAAATCTGCGAAGCTCCAATCGCGACTGAAGGTAGCCGGTCATCCCAGTGACGCAGATAGCAAGCAGCAGAAGGAAACTGACAATGTAGTTTACATCCTCACGTTTCATAGGGCCCCTACCGCGTGCAGATAAATAGCTGCTTCTTTGCGGCCGTCAACGTCGATAAGCTGATTTACTTTGTCATCCAAAAAGGCGCCGACGCAAACAGAGCCGAGGCCTAAGGAGACCGACTGCAGGTAGATATTTTGACTGATGTGGCCGGCCTCTATGTACGCATAGCGGAAGCCACGTTCGCCATACTTGCAACGAAGACGGTCGAAGATGGCAGATAGAACGAAGGTGACAGCTGCGTCGCCGAGCATTTCCTGTTCTAATCCTGCATCGGTGATTTTTCTGCGGAAATCACCGGCCTTTATCAGCTCGAGAGCGTGGTCCAATACTGAATAATGATAAATGCCTCGCGGCAAGTCCTGTACGTTATTGACAACCACGTAGATTTCAGAGGGGTATAGAGCCCCTGCCGACGGCGCGGACCGCAGGGGCTGGCCATACGTTTTTCCCGTTATGCCCTGGGCAGCAAAGAGCAGCTGTGACAGTTGGGCGGTAGTGATTGGTTTCTTAGAATAATTGCGAACAGAGCGCCGCTGTTCAATGGCCTGTTCGAGAACCATCCCGCGGTATTCAGGCTTTGGCAGTTTTATTTTCTCTGAGCCGGGGTAGGTTTTATACTGAGGCGGCTTTTTGGGCTTGGAGCCGAAGACATCCCCCAAGACGCCCCGCCAGGTTAGCGTGGTTTCGTGGTGAAAACGCTCGCCGGTACTGAGCTTCTCTTTGCCTTCTCTCTTGCGACCCTCTAACATACCGACAAATAGTAACACAATTAATACCGCCGCTACTACTGTAAATTTGCCTATTTTGCGCTGAAGAGCCATAGCAAAATCCTTAAATTCCGCTGTATTGAGCAGTTGGTTACTGTTTGGTCCAGATGCGGGTGTTAAGGTTAAGGTCGTCGACGATGCCGATAGCAAGCTGGAGGTCTTCGAAGTATTCCCTGACGAGTTCAAAGTGCAAGATTGTTCTAAATAATCTCGGCTCAAAGAGGTTTTTGGTATATGAGACAGCGACAAATACTCTTGAGCCAACGAAAGACAGATAAATCGGTCTGCTGGTTTTTTTCTTAAAGTCGACGATTCTGGCCATCAAGCTTGTTGACAGGATGTATCTTGCCTGGATTTGGTCGTCGCCGTAAACGACGAAGAATTTCTCAAATTCGGGGTCTTCAAGCTTTATGAGCCGGCCACGTAAGACGTTCCACGACTGGAACATTTTTCCGAAACTGCCGAAGAGCTTTTCGGCTGTGTCAGGGAGGACTATTGCTTTGCAGGTAAAATGCTTGTTGAAGTCAGCGATAAAAAACAAACCTTTGAATACGGTTCGGCGACTTCTGTTTTTGCCGGAGCCGCTTTCGTATTCGGCGTGCAGTTCAGAAAACTCAGTTTGTGTTGCGCCTACTTTGCCTGAGACATAATCATCGCCTTTATAGCGGTTGGGTCTTGTTTTGAAGATTTCGGAGGCCATAAAGACCGACTTAGAAATGCATCTATGCGGAACATAGTTGAGATTTTCATCAATGAACTTTACTATTTTTTGTATGATTGTGTTTTTGAATTCTCTGACATAACCTTTGCTAAGCAAATTGGCAATGAAAGCAAATAATACTATAGCTCCTATCAGGGGGAACAAGGTGGCGGGGAAAAATGAGCCTACTTGCTGTAGTACGAATAAAAGTGTGATTATCACAAGGATTGCTATTGCAACGCCAATATAAGTGAGCTTCTGCATGATAGCCTTGCGTTTGGCCTCGAGGGCGTTGAGGTCGGCTGACAATGCGGTGTTGTAAAACCGTCTTAAATCGTCCAGCGTCTTCATATTGTAGGGGCGCCCTTGCGATATGAGTCGGTGCTAAGCTGAGAAGGATTTTCCGGCGTCTACACTTTCGCGCTCTTTTTCGCTTATCTCGAAAAACTTTCTTCGTTTGTAATTCATTATAGAAGCAACCACATTGGTAGGAAACATTTCTACTGCGTTATTATAATCGGTAACGGCTGCGTTGTAAGCCCGTCTGGCGGCGGATATCTGCTCTTCAAGCTCGGTCAAGGTTCTTTGCAGGTGCATAAAATTTTCGCCGGCCTTGAGGTCAGGATAATTTTCAACGGCGAGCATTATGCGGCTGAGTATCTTGGTTACTTTATTGTCAAGCTCGACTTTTTCGTCATCGGAGGTGCGGTCTGATATTGCTTTTGCCCTCATCTCGGTGACTTCTGCGAGCAAAGTCCTTTCGTGCCGCATATATCCCTTGACGGTGGCGACAAGATTCGGGATTAAGTCGTATCGCTTTTTCAGCAAAGCATCGATGGTTCCGAAAACATTAAGGACTTGATTTTTCCTTCCCACGAGACTGTTATAGATAAGGATTGGTATTAAGAGGAGCGCCGCTATTATCATAATCGCAATATACATATCTTAACCTCCTTACCAGTCAGGCACCGTTAGATAATCTCGCTTTGTTAATAATCATTTGGCGCCTGCAAAGAAAATGTGGGCTATGAATCCAGCAATCGGCGGGAAAAAGAAGGTGCTTGCCAGGCGGATTAGGGTGAATTTCCAACCCAATATTCCCACCTCCATTGGCAAGCGGCTGACCGCCCAAAGCGACCATCCTGTAAGAAACGCAACCATAGTGCCCACACCAGCGCCGGAGCGTAATAGTCCCGCAGCAACGGGCAGACTGACGTAAGGACCTCCCGGCGCGAGAGCACCGGCTACAGTGCCGATGAATATCCCCCGTATTCCGGATTCGGCCCCTATCCATTTGGATATTAGTTCTTGAGGCAGAAGAACCTGGGCCATGCCAGCAACAATAAATGCGAAAACCAGCAAAGGTAGGATTTGAACCGTCATGTTCATAGCTAATTTGATGCCGGTAAGATTTTGGCCTTGCCCTTTGTAGTATCCCACGATGAGGAAGATGGCTGCAAGCACCGCCATTATTATTGTTGGGATGAGCATCGCTGAATTGCTCCTTTCTGAATTCATGATTTAGTTTTTCTCCAATCTTAATTGCCTGACAAATAACAATCGCATTATTGGAGACATTGATGATTGGAGTCAAGGAATTTGTTTTGTTGACGCTTGGTAAGAAATATAGAGGGGGACAACACTGGGCCGGGTTGGATTCGAACCAACGTAGGCTTACGCCAATGGGTTTACAGCCCATCCCCTTTAGCCTCTCGGGCACCGACCCAGATCTTTGATTGAATTTTACTTTCTGTCTGCTTGTGTTGCAAGAGAAATTCTTTGCTGCTCTAAGTTCCGGCCAGCCGTGAAGCGCAGCCGTGTCAGCGTAGAGCCGTCTCGCTTGATAATGTTCTTGCACGAGGTTTGAATTGCGTAATAATTGGCGTCAGCTATAATGTGGAGATAGTTGAAAGTGGCGCGTTTGAAAAATTTTTCATTTTGGTTGTGAGTTTTTGCAGAAGAGGTGGCTGCAGGACTCTCTTTTGATGAAGGAGGTAGCAGGTATAACAAGAACAGGTTTGGCAATAGCGGCGATTTTGGCCTTGATAGGGTGTCGAGTATCCGAGGCGGCTGAGATGCCTACTGAGCCGAGGTACGTTAACTCTCTTGGCATGAAGTTTGTGCGGATTGAGCCGGGGACGTTTTCTATGGGCGGCTTGCAAAAAGAGCTGCCGAAGGAGCTGGCGGGCAGGAGGTATATGCGCGACGGGGACCCTGATGAGCAGCCTGTGCATAAAGTCAGCATCAGCAGACAATTTTATATGGGTGTTTATGAGGTTACGAACACGCAATACGAGAAATTCGACCCTACACATCGTTACCTTCGCGGTAAGCTGGGGTTTTCCATTGAGAATGATGAGGCGGTTGTCTTTGTCAATTGGCACGAAGCCAAGGCATTCTGTGACTGGCTCTCGGCACGAGAGGGACTTCCCTATCGGCTGCCAACCGAGGCCGAATGGGAGTATGCCTGTCGGGCCTTTACGGAGACCGCGTTTCATACCGGTGACAAGCTACCTGCGTCCTTTCAGAAAAATGTTAGAAGAAGCTGGTATCCGGACCCGGCCAGGAGCGGCGGGAGGGACGAGGTGGTACCGCTGCATGTCGGCAAGACGATGTGGAATGCCTGGGATTTGTATGATATGCATGGGAACGTTGAAGAGTGGTGCTACGATTGGTATGGGCCTTACGAGGGCAAGGACCAAGTTGACCCCATTGGCCGGGTTGACGGTGATTTTAAGGTCATGCGGGGCGGCAGTCATTCAACGGATTTGTATTATCTGCGTTCAGCCAACCGCATGGGGGCAATTCCCGAAGAGCGGAACTGGCTGATTGGTTTTCGCGTAGTGTTGGGTGAGATGCCCACCACGAAGCCATTGGCAAAACCAGACCCCGAGTTGCATCAGCGGCGGGTAAGCCAGCAGATACCGCGGGATATTAAGAAAGGTCCGGACCTTGGGCCCAAGGACGCGGAGAAGCCTTACTTCAACGGGCCTCGCGAATTCGTCAAAATCCCGGAAGGTTCGATGGGGCCGATTTTTTCGCGGCATAACCACGTGCCGAATATTGTGCAATGCGCCAACGGAGACCTATTGACAATTTGGTATACGTGTGTGTCGGAATCGGGACGCGAATTAGCTGTTGTGGCGAGCCGGCTTCGTTATGGTAAAGAAGAGTGGGAGCCGGCCACTATGTTCTGGGACCAGCCAGACCGTAACGACCACACCTCGGCCCTGTGGTGCGATTCAGATGGGACGCTTTATCATTTTAACGGTTTTGCTGCGGCGGCGACGTGGGGTTCACTTGGAGTCATTATGCGCACCTCCGGTGATAACGGCAAAACCTGGAGCAAAGCGCGGATAATATTACCAGAACATAATATCCGTCAGATGCCCATAGAATCTATCTTCCGGACGAAGGATGGGCAAATCCTGCTGCCCTGTGATGCTGTCACCGACGGCAGCGGTGGGACGGCTATATATCTCAGTGCTGACAATGGCCGAACCTGGAGGGATGCAGGCGGCACCATCGCCGGCATTCACGCGTGTGTCGCACAGCTTGAGGATGGGCGGCTGATGGCTTTTGGACGGGGTGACAATATCGATAATATGATGCCGATGAGTGTCTCGGACGATATGGGCCGGTCGTGGAAGCACAGTGCAAGTATGTTCCCGCCGGTTGGCGGCGGACAGCGGCCGGTTATACTGCGGCTGAAAGAAGGGCCGTTGTGCTTTGTGGCGTTTGCAAAGAAGGGTATTAAAATTACCGACGAATCCGGTGAAGAGCGGGAGGTCAAGGGTATGTTCGCAGCGATCTCGCATGATGACGGCAAGAGCTGGGCTAATATTCGGCTGGTTAGTCATGACGGACCCGATGCAAAAGTGGAGACAATGGATGGACACGAGTTTACATTGGGCTTCAGCAGTGCCGAGGACGGCGGCTATTTGTCTATTTGCCAGGGAGCTAATGGGGTTATACATCTGATTACCAGTCGGCAGCATTATGCGTTCAACCTTAAATGGCTTGAGACACGACCACCGGCAGAGGTGCAAGAAGGGAAATAGGTCAGCCTTAAGCGGCTAAGGATTCTGATGACGACCGCGGAGAAGATAGAGAGGCATAAGGTGTTCTGGCTGGGTGAGGGGCCGAGTTTGATTCTGGTGCCACCCGGACGGGAGATGAATGAAATCTGGCAGGTGCAGATTTATAATACGAGTGAGTACAAGGAGCGGTTCTATAATCCTGAGAAGATGTGGGAGGCGGAGATGGAGCGTGCCCGGCCGGTCATTGATTGGCCAACTGATGGTATCCCGACTATCAGGCCGAACCTTGGTGTCATCTTTGTTCCTTCAATGGCCGGGCAGAGCTATGAAATGCGTGAGGGACAGATGCCGTGGTGCGGGCAGCCTTTAAGTCCCGACAAGATACGAGCGAGCCGCAAGGTTGATGTCACTGAAGCGGAGCTTATGCGTCTGGCAGCAGCGTTTTATCGCATACACAGAGAAAGAGGCGATGGGGAGGTGGCGGCATATCAGGCGGATACGCAGGGAATATTCGATATTGCTCATTTGCTTTACGGTGATGCGATTTTCTATGACATAATGGATGAGAAGAAAGCCGAGTGGATTGATGAGGTGCTTGATATCTGCCTGGAACTTATGGTGCGGGCAGCGCGGTATGTAAAGGAATGTATCGGGGAGGGAAAGGGCTGGATGATTCATGGGCACGGGACGGAGCAAGGAGTTTACTTTGCCAACGCGGGACTGCGGATTTCTGAGGATTCGCCGGCGATGATTTCGCCGGAGATGATTGACCGATTTGTGATAGTGCGTATCGAGCGGTGCGCGGAGGAGTTCAGCGAGGTCTTTATGCACTACTGCGGGAAGCACGAGTATTTCTTCGAGCGGCTGTGCCGATGTGAGGGTGTGCGGGCCATCGATTTGGGTAATCCGGAGATGTACGATACTCGCAGGCTGTTTGAATTGTGTGCCGAGACGAATACGGTTCTCTACAGCAGAGTTGCAGCGGAGGAAAAAGAGAAAAACGCAAGAGACTGGGAAGGTTATGTGCGGCGGCTGGCGGGGATTGTTAAAGATACGGGGGCGAGGTGTATTCTGCGGCCGTTGGCTTTTCCGGAGAGCCGAGAAGAGTGCACAGCTATGGTCGAACTGTGGCATGAATTGACGGCCTGAAGCTCGATGCTCGATACTCGCTGCTCGATGCTCGTTTGACTATCAGGGTTCGGGTTTCGAGAAGTTGAACTTCCGGGTTACGCCTGTTTATTTACAAACTTGCAAATAACTTGTATGATAAGATGTGGTGCCGGGCTTCATAAGTAGTCTGACTATGAGATTGCCGCGTCCGCTTTTGGCGGACTCGCAATGACGTTTTTTGTTATTGCCGATGTAGCTCAATGGTAGAGCGCAGCTTTCGTAAAGCTGAGGTTGTGGGTCCGACTCCCACCATCGGCTGTAGGCTCTGTAGTTGTTGGGTAGAGGTGACTGTCGATGGAAAACGTTAAAGAGGAGAAATCCGATGAAGTGTTTGAATTGCGATAACGAAATGATGAACAATTTGGTTCAGACTAAAAGCGACCAGATTGCCTATGATATGTGTGAAGCCTGCGGAAGTCTGTGGCTGGACGCCGGTGAACTGGACAAGATGGCGTTTAAGGTGGACGGAAGTATCGAATACTGCTCAAAGGATAAACTTGAAGACGCCGGTGAACCAGGCAAGCAATGTCCGCGATGCGACAAGACTACTTTGGACAAGGTATCTTTTATTGGCAGTGATATAGTGCTGGACGGCTGCAAGAATTGCGGGGGCTTCTGGCTTGATGGGGGCGAGCTTGATTTGGTGAACAGAAAACTCGAAGACATAATGCCTGTTAAAGGGAAAGGGTTCTCTGAGTTCGTAAACAATGTTCATTTGCCGTACTGGCATAAACGAGTAAGAAGAAAAAGCAGTGAAACGGATTTCAAGGTGGACGTACCGCCAATTAAGGGGGCCGAACTAAAATCAGGAACCGAGTACGCTTGCCCAGCGTGTAATGCAAACCTGGACTTATACGCTATTTTCGGAATCAAAATAGAAGGCTGTTCGAAGTGTAAGGGTATCTTTTTGGACAAGGATGAACTGCGGAGCCTCAAAGACAAGACCTCGAAAGGCTCCTGGCAAACGCTTAGGTGGATGGACGATGAGGTTGAAGCTATTGGTAAGACCAATGCGATGCCTGCGAAACGTTTATGCCCCAAGTGCGAAGGGATTAAAATGATTTGTGCCAGCTTTGGCGATTCGAAAATTATTATTGATTGGTGTCCTAAGTGTCATGGTGTATGGTTGGATAGAGATGAGTTTCAAGAAATAAATCAGCATTTGCGCGATAAGTTAAATAAACTCTCTTCCGCTGAAATGAGGAAGAAGGTTTTTGAGGAGATAAAAGAAATCTGGAGCGGGCCAGAAGGTAAAATCTCAGAGATACTGGATGCGAAAGCAACAATTTCAGCTTTTCTAAATATTACAATATTCGAGCATCCGAAACTTTTCAAACTACTCGACAATTGCAGTAAGGCGATCCCTATACGCTGACAGAATCCCAAGAAGCTCTCCAGTGTGCGGCTACAATATATGAGGTTAGATATGGAAAGATGATATCCACGTTCATGTACGTCGACCAGAAATACAAGTTACTTCAGCAGAAACTAAAGGGCGGAGGAAAGGTAGTTGTTGCGTACTCCGGTGGGGTGGATAGTACGTTTTTGTTGAAGGCGGCGGTGGAGACGTTGGGGGCGGAGAATGTCTTGGCGTGTGTGGGGGTGAGTGCATCCTTGGCCAAATCTCAATATGAGCAGGCAATAGAGTGCGCGAAGGTCATAGGGGCAAAGGTTGAAGAGGTTACGGTCGATGAGGTTTCGGACAGCAAGTACGCGGCCAATAAAGCGGACAGGTGCTTTCACTGCAAGGCACATCTTTACGGAATCCTTAATGAGATTGCCAAAGAGAGAGACTTTAACTGCGTTGTCTGCGGGAGCAATTTTGACGATAAGAATGATTTCCGGCCGGGCAACCGGGCGGCGAAGGTCTTCGGCGTTCGGTGTCCATTGATGGAGGCGGAATTGACCAAAGAAGATATACGCCAGTTGAGCAGGCAAATGAATCTGCCGACAGCAGATGTCCCGGCATCCCCCTGCCTGGCTTCGCGTATCAGCTACGGGTTGGAAATCACGGAGGAACGGCTGAAACAGATTGAGGAAGCGGAGGATTTCTTGAGGGGTGTGGGTCTTGCAGAGTTTCGGGTGCGGCATCACGATACCGTGGCTCGAATTGAAGTTCATGCCGAGGATATGGAGAAGGTGACAAGGGAACCGGCCCGGTCGCAGATAGTGGAAAAATTGAAGTCGCTGGGCTTTAAGTTCATTACCGTTGACCTGCAGGGCTTCCGGTCCGGTTCGCTGAATATCGTGCTGTCGGAAGAGGAAAAGCAAAAAAGCCTTTAGCCGGGGTAGTTTGATTCTGTGGTTTTCAGAATTTCAGTTCTTCGCGAATCAGGCAGCCTTCGCAGGGGCAGAATGCGCGGATGTTTTGTTCAGGTGTTGCGGGCGGGACCTCGCACCCGGGCATTAGGATAAATTTGTCGCCGCCTGCCTTCAGGCAATTCTTTGCTGCGTTGGCAACATCCTCGGCGCTGCCCTGGAGCAGGACGGCCGAGGGGTCGAAGTTGCCACACAGCGTGACCTCCGGGCCGACAAGCTCTCTGACCTTGTCGAGAGGATTCATCCAATCGACATCTATGATATCGGCGCCGGTCCTGGCCATGTGTTGGACGATGCCAATGGTGTTGCCGCAGATGTGCAGCTTGACGGCGGCTCCCGCCTCGTGAATAGCGGCGATTAGGTTTTGCTCAAGAGGCAGGACATATTGTTTGTATAAGGCCCCGCCGATTAGGCTTGCTGCGGCGTCGCCGATGCCAATCATATCGGCACCGGCTTTGATTTGAGCGAGGGCGAAGGCAATTGCGTTTTGAACGATTACGTCGCTGGCTTCGATAAACATTTGCGGCTTGTCCATCAGGTCCATCAATGCGCTTTCCAATCCGCGCAGGTCGGCGTACTCGGCCAGCGGGCCTTCTATCCAGCCGAGGACGCTGTGGGTCTGGCCAACTTCGCCGGCCATTTTTCCCACGCTTTCGACGCGCTGTTTCATTCGCTCGGAGTTTTCGATATCGAGCAGTTGTAGTCTGGATATGTCATCGCGGGTCTTGATTAGCGTATCTTTTGGCTTTCCTACACCGTCAGGGGGATAGTCGAATTCAACGCCGTAGGCGGATGCTTCTCGCCAAGGGTCACTTATCGCGCTTGTCTGGTCGAGATTAAATGCGCGGGTGACCGCAAGCTGGGCCTCGACGAGCACATCGCCGTCCAGGTAGTAATCCCTGTATGCGTGCCCCACGTAGTTGGCGGCCCAGGCCATAAAGATGGGAGTGACGGCGGGACGGTCAAAGGAGTCTCCCTTTAGAATTGCATAAACTCGCTCTTTCGGAGTCACAGACTGTCCTCACAAACGAATTCGTTCTGGCGATTTCAACATTGCCCGCGCTGCACACATCGACTTTTACTATTGTTCAGGCAACTCACGAATCCAGATGTTCCGATAGCGGACGGGGTCGCCGTGGTTCTGGAGCGCAATAGGCAGCTTATCCTCGTGCGGGGTATACTTTGCCCGTGCCTTGTGCGCAGTTGTACCCTCGATTACCCAATGGTCCTGAACCAATACGCCGTTGTGCAGTACAGTTATAGTCGCGGGCTGAAGGCTCTTAAAGTGCGGCCTGCGAAAGATTATGTCGTAGGTCTGCCAGCGGCCGGGTGGTCGGCAGGCGTTGACCATCGGCGGGTTTTGGCCGTAGACGGCGGCAGCCTGGCCATCCGCATACGTTGTGTTGCTATATGAATCAAGGACCTGGACTTCGTATTTGCCCATCAAGTAGACGCCGCTGTTGCCGCGTTTCTGGCCGTTGCCTCCGACCACGGCGGGGGCGGCCCATTCGATGTGCAACTGGCAATCACCAAATGACTGCTTTGTTCGAATAGAGCCGGTCTTTTTAACAACTTCCATATAGCCATTTTCGACCTTCCATTGGGCGGGGCCGTTGTCTTTGGTGGAGACCCACTGCAAAAGGTCGTAACCGTCGAAGAGAATAATTGCATCAGATGGCGGCTGGCCAGGTTGTTTTCCGGGCACGATGACCCTCGGCTGTGGACGATTCTTATCGTGTACAGCCCAGCGATGCTTCGTGGTCGTACTGTAGCCGATAACTGCGGCCAGCAGCATGACACAAATCCCAAACATTAGTGTTTTTGCTTTCATAGCTACCTCCTTCTATTTGAACTTGCCTTCATCTTTTGCGTGCTTTGCCAGGGCGGCGGCACCGATTATGCCGGCATCTTCGCCAAGGGTGGCAAAAGCTATTTCGACTGCCTCCTTTTTTAAAGACCAGATTTGTTCACTGAAGTAATGTTTTATTCGTTCTAAGAGGACATCACCAGCAGCAATCATTCCGCCGGCAAAAACTATCCGCTTGGGCTCCGTGGTGTGCAGCACGTTAATGCAAACAAGTGCAAGAGCTTTAGCAGTTTGTTCGGTTATTTCTTTAGCCAACTCATCACCGGCTGCAAGATGTTCGTAAACATCCCGGCAGGTTATTTGGCCCTTTTCATGGAGCACCTCCTTGAGACTTGATTGTGCTCCTGCTTGCACAGCCTCGGCTGCTCTTTTCGCTGTCGAGTCAGCAGACGCGTAGGCTTCGACACAGCCTCTCTGTCCGCAGCCACATTCTCTGCCGTCCGGGTAGATGATGATATGCCCCAGCTCGGCTGCGTTGTCTGCGAAGCCGTGCACGAGTTTGCCCTTGACAATGACACCGCCACCAATGCCTGTGCCGAGCGTGAAGAAGACCATATCCTCAACGTCTTTGCCTGCGCCGAGAACGTATTCGCCCCAACAGGCAGCGTTGGCATCATTTTCCAGGACTGTGGGCTTGCCAAACCTGTCACTTACCATTTTTCGCAAGGGCACATTTTTAAATGAAGGCATATTTGGGCTGGCAATAATAACGCCTTCGTCAAGTTTAGCTGGGCCCGGCGCGCCTATGCCAATCGCGCCGATTGCTTCAGCAGATAATCCATTATCGGCCAACAATTCCTCGGTTGTCCGGCCGATTCTGTCAACGACAGTCTCCGGCCCCATATCTGCTTCTGTGGGCGCGGCTGTTTTGCAGGTGAGGTTTAGCTGCGAATCAAAGCAGCCGATCTTGACATTCGTCCCACCTAAGTCAATACCAACAAAAATTTCACTCATTTTCAGTTCTTGTCTGGCTTTGTTTGCTACGTTCTCGGTTCGGCTCTTAGCTCAATCCGGATAACCGTCAGGATGTTCGCTATGCCATTGCCAAGCCGTCGAAATTATCTCTTCCAGTTCCGGGAACTCGGGTTCCCAGCCCAATTCGGTCTTGGCCTTCGTAGCGTCGGAGGTGAGTATCGGAGCATCGCCGGGCCGACGGTCTGAAGCCACGACCTTGAAGTCCCTGCCTGAGACCTTTTTGACCGTTTCGATTACCTCTTTGACCGAGTAGCCCTTGTTGTTGCCCAGGTTGTAGACCAATTCAGAGCTTTCATCCAGCTTTTTCAGCGCCAGCAAATGTGCTCTGCACAAATCATCAATGTGAATGTAATCACGGATGCAGGTGCCATCGGGTGTTGGGTAATCAGTTCCATAGATTTGGACTTCAGTGCGTTTTCCGATTGCCGCCTGGATAGTCAGTGGAATCAGATGCGATTCAGGACGATGGTCTTCGCCGAGTGAGGCATTATTTCCTGCACCGGCGGCGTTGAAATATCTGAGGGCTGCGTAGCTAAGTTTTCCTGTTTGGCTTTGATAGTGACACATTCTTTCAACCGCCCACTTGGTTTGGCCGTATGGATTGATTGGCTCTTTCGGTGCATCTTCGGTTACAGGGACCTTTTTGGGCATACCATAGACTGCGGCGCTGCTGCTGAAGACAAATTTTTCAACACCGGTCGCTTCCATGGCGGAGAGCAAAGTCTGGGTATTCGAAAGATTGTTGTGGTAGTATTTGAGCGGTGACTGCACTGATTCACCGACCTCGATGAGGGCGGCAAAGTGCATTACGACGTCGATTTTGTATTCCTTGAGCATTTTTGCGAGCAACTCATAATCGGCTAAATCGCCCTGGACAAACTCAGCATCGGCTACCGCAGACCTATGACCTGTACTAAGATTGTCAAATACAATCGGCTCGAAGCCAGTGGCAGCCAACATAGCTGTCATATTGCTGCCGATATAACCTGCTCCGCCGCAAACCAATACTCTCATCGATGTTCTGTACCTTGTACTGCGTTCTCAATTTTCATTTTTTACTTTTAACTTAGCTTCAATGCGCTTTAGGATTTCTGTTGATAGTCTGGAGTCCTGGCCCATATCGAGCCATTCCATTTCTTTTTCCTGCTCGCGGCGCAATATAAGCTCTTGCATCTTTGCGGTGCTTCTCGAAAACATCTCGTATGCCCGGGAGCTGCTGCTGACCTCAAATTCGGGAAGGGACAATCGCTGCACCTTTACATCGCAGCCAATGCACAATCGCCCATCCTGCTGCGTCAGGTTTAGTTCCGCGGCCCTTCGAAGACTGTGCAGGTTTGCTTCAACAGAGTTTTCGGTGCCGACGTTATCGCTTCGCCAGAATTCAAAGAATTGGGCCCCCGGCAATGGCCTGGTTCTTATAATCCCTTGCTCGGCATCGGCCTTGCTGATTGTAAAGTGGATTCCACGGAGGACATCTTCGGCTACCTGCATCGCCTGCTGCTTTTGAACGTTCGAGACGCATATCTGGTCAACTGCTTTGAATTGGCGCTGTTGAGCGCAGCCTACCAAGAGCAACAGCGATGAACCTATCAAGAGTAATCGTTTAACTTCGTTCATTTTCTTTCCAGTCCTTTCTCAGGTTTTAGCGAGACCGGTCAGATTATATCTGCGGTGAGCTTTGGGCTCAAGAAGCAATTGTTTTTATGAATATTAGATTGGGAGGCGGAAATAACGGTTCATAGGCAGTTTGGTTAAATGCTTGAGTTTGTGGCGACGGCGAAGATGAAGAGCTGAATGACATAAAGCTTGCGGATTGGCAGGAGTGGAATATTGACCTGCAAGACTTCAACAATGGCGGTGTCGACTTGACTGATGTCAACACGGTTTATATTCGGTTTTGGTGACAGGAATAATTGGCTCATTCCAGGTGGCACAGGTACCGTATACTTTGACGATATCCGGCTGTACGTGTCGAGATGCGTTCCGAAGTATGGCCCAACAGCCGATTTTAGCGGTGACTGCGTCGTCAGCTTTAAGGACTATGCTATCCTTGGAAGTCAATGGCTGCAGCCACCCGGTATTCCATCAGCAGACATCGCCCCCGAGCCGCTTGATGGTTTCGTGGATTGGCTGGATTTGGATACTCTGGCGGATAGCTGGCTTACCGAGCAACTGTGGCCGGAATGATAGACGTCTGTTTCCCATCAGCAAAAGTGGCAAAATCTTCTGGATTGAAAATCTGCACTGCTGTTGCTGGACTGGTTGGGTTCGACATTAGCAGCTAAAGGTTATCTCCTTTTAACGCCGATATTTAGAGTATTGGGCAGTTGGACTGCGCACTGTGTATCAGGGAATGAATGCCGTCAACACAGGTACAATCCGTCAGTGAAAAATTACGGTCTATGCCTTTAGGACAGAGCGTCAGAGATTTTCTCAACTATTTGACCGTTGAGGCAGGCCTGTCCAACAACACTATTTTGGCATACGGTCGCGATTTGAAAGGCTTCCTACAATACTGCAACTCTGAAAGAGTAAGTCAGCTTGGCCAGATAAAGCCAGCCCTTATCCAAAACTATCTGCGGACTCTCACGAAGAGCCAGCGGAGCGAAAGCTCGGTAAAGCGCGGCCTGGTTGCTATAAGAATGTTTCTGCGATTTGCCAAACTGATGGGGCTTGTTGATAATGATTTGACTGCAACTCTTGAAGGCCCGAAGCTGTGGCAGAGACTGCCGATTATCTGCAGCAAACAACAAGTTGTGAATCTTTTGAACGCTCCTTCGCCGAAAGAACCTTTTTATCTTCGTGACAAAGCAATGCTCGAGCTGCTCTACGCCACCGGAGTTCGTGCCAGCGAGCTGGCTGGGCTGAAGACCACCGATTTGAACCTTGACATCGGCTACTTACGTTGCATTGGCAAGGGCAATAGAGAACGCATAATACCTACCGGCAAAGCCGCCATCGCAGCAACCGTTGAGTACCTTTCAAAGCTGCGGCCGAAACTGGCTAAGCCCTTCAGCGCCGATTTTCTGCTGCTATCGCGAACAGGTCGGCCTATGAGTCGTATTGAGATTTGGAGATTGGTTAAGAAATATGCGATTCGCGCAGGTATGCCAAGGAATCTGACCGTTCATACGCTAAGACACTGTTTTGCGACACACCTGTTGACCGGCGGAGCCGATTTGCGAAGCGTTCAGGAAATGCTTGGCCATGTGGACATAGCCACGACGCAGATTTATACACACGTTGACCAAGAAAGATTGCGGAGGATTCACAAGAAATACCACCCAAGGCCATAATTAGTTGTCAATAGCAGTTTTGCAGTGTCCGATTAAAATAGAAAATAATAAGTCGAAAATAGACAATAGGTTATTGACTTGAATGCAGTTTCAGGATTACTATGATAGCTGAATTGACGCACAAGAGTTTCTTTTGGGCCGTGCGAATGAGCGCAAAATGGCTATATCGACGGGTACCTTTGCTGATGTTGCTGCTGGTGATAGGCTGCCAGCAGACCGGCATCGGTCAAGACAAACCGGCCGTGCCGGTTAAGGATACGGTTGCGGAGGTTGAGCTTGATGAGCAGTTGAAAGTTAACAGAGATGCCCTGTTTAAGGGCTCGATAAATGCGGCAACTGTGCTGCTGTTCAGTACCGACCCACTGGCCCGAAAGGTCATGCTTGACGCACTGAAGCAAACTGAGAATAAGGCTGCCCAGGGAGCTATTTGTAAGGCATTGTGTCAGGCTGGGGCAGAACTCAAGACTATGAAGGACAAGAGCGACTTTATCCGGCCATTGCTTAATATTTTGACTACTGATGATTTTGCCGGGGGCAGATTGGCCGGTGAGGCACTTTTGCTTTTTAAGTATGAACAAATATCGGATGGGCTTGAAAAAATAGTAGTGGACACGTCGCTACCGGTCAAAGCAAGGCTGAATGCAATGTATGCATTAAGACTTCAGCCGGACATGAAGGCAGTTATTAGACTCATAAGCATAGTTGGCGACCCTGAGAAGCAGGTGGCTGCTGCAGCAGAGCAGACCTTGAAATCACTTGGCATACCGGTTGGCAAAGATGCCGAAGCTCGCGAGCAGATGATAAAGAATCTCAAACGCGAAGGCCAAGAAGCGTTTCTGCGGAATCGTCTGATTTGGCAGGAAGCACAGATACGCGAGATGAAAACCCAGTTAAACCTGTGGCAAGGGGGGTATCTATCAGCGTTAGGTCAAATATATGGGGCCAAGACCGACGATACTGATAAAGGCAAGTTCTTAGCCACGCATTTGAGTGATTCAAGAAAGATAGTGAGGTTGTGGGCATTGAAGAAAGTCGAGGAGTGGCAAAAAGGGACAAATCCTAAACTGCCTGGTGAACTCGGGCCCATTTTGAACAATTTGATTTTTGACCCGGAGAAAGATGTTCGGCTGAAAACCGCGAAACTATTATCTCTGATGGGGGAATTGAGTTCAGCCGAAAAGCTGCTGGCGCGGCACAAGGTTGAGGAGTATGATGAGGTTCGGACGGAGATATTCGTGGCACTGGGCGCGGCATGTTCGTACGCTTTGCTGCCAGATTCACTGGTCAAGATTTCGCTGCAGACAAGAAAGCAGGCTTTAGACTTGGCACACGAGTATCTCTCTGCGAAAGAACTGGAAAAAGCCCAAAAAGGTGCTGAAGTTATAAGAAAGCTACTGGAGCAGAATGGTTTGACGCCAGTGACGCCAGCCGAGGTTAGCCAATATCTTGGCTGGCTCGTGGAAAGGTACAAACAGGAAGCAGCAAAGGCGGATGGTACCCTGCGCGGGAAGTTGCTCAGCACAATGGTAGGTTTGTGCGCAGAAAGCGTTTACAAAGCCCAAGCAAAGAAACTTTTCAAATCTTTGTTTGAAGAAGCCCTGGGTGATGAGACAAACCTGGTGCGGGAAGCGGCAGTAGATGGGCTTATCTATATTGACAAAGCAAGGGCGCTGAAGAGATTGAGAGATTTTGTCAACGACCCCAGTATTATAGTGAGGACGAAAGTGATAGAACTTATCGGTGAGGTCGGCGGCAAGGGTGATTTGGCCTTGCTGGCGAAAAAAATCGGTTTGACAGGCGAAAGCGAACTGGCCTGGCAAGCAATGCTCAACATATTTAAGAGCTCCAGTTGTAATGCCGGTTTCCTGGACAAGTGGATAGCTGAATTCAATTCGACGAGCGCCAAGGGCCCGCTATCTGACGAGCAGATGGTTTCTCTTCTGGAAACCGCAGAGCGAAAAGCAGAGAGCGAAAACAAGCCAGAAATACTGAAACGTACACGGGAAAAACTGGCTGGGCTTTATAAGAAAAGCGGCAAATTCGAACAGGCGGCGGATTTTTACGGGCTATTATACCAAGCGGCGGAGACGGCGGAAGAAAGAGAGGCTGTCTCGGCCGATATGCTGGACCTGTATTTGAGATGGCCGAACCTGGAGAAAGCTACCGGAGTTGTAGATAACTGCTTACTTGCTAAGGACTTAGACCCCAATAGTCCCATTGCGATGTCGATTGACAGCTATTTTGCGCACCCACCTGCAGGAGCCGATCCTAACGAGGTATTCGTAGCACTTAGTAAGATAACTATCCGTGAGCCCAGGCCGATGTGGCAAAAGCAGATAGAACGGTGGAAGGACCGCCTCGGGCAAGCTGGGAAACCAGAATAAGCCCCAAGAAACTGGCAATTAACGGGGATTCCGTTTGCAAGTAGTGCGAGTATGTGTATAATCTTGCGATGATGATGGTTCGTTGACTGCGGCTTTTTGTGGCAAAAAGCAAAAAAAATCTGCGAGTTTGGCGTTTTTTTTGCATTTTTTGAGTTTTTTGTGTTTACAGGTTGAGGCTCGTATTCGTAAAATAGGTGGTTTAACTTTATGGGCGCTGGCGATTGTGAGCCGCGGATGGTATTTTTGTAGACTTGAGCCTGCTGAACAATAGGCGAGCGTAAGGTCTATTCTTCGTCGGTTGACAGTATTTAGCCAAAGTCGCTGTTTATGTACGGTTTACTAAATACCGACGCCAAGTGGCGAATTCAGTATTGCTGCTGTAGCTCAGTTGGTAGAGCGCGTCCTTGGTAAGGACGAGGTCATGGGTCCGAGTCCCATCAGCAGCTGAATGCAAGTATGTCACGTCGAGACAGACGGTGAACTTTGCCGAAGGTCTTGGCGGTAAGTTATAGTAAGGGCCGAAGCAGTTTTTCAGGGACTGGAATAGGTGAGGAATAAGATAATAATTTAGGACATTGGAGGTTAATATTAAGATGGCTAAGGCGGTATTTGAGCGGGTAAAACCACACATCAATATTGGAACTATCGGTCATGTTGACCACGGTAAGACAACATTGACGGCTGCAATCACAATGCGATTGGTACAGAAATCTGGCAAAGGTACTATCAAGAAGTTTGAAGACATAGATAATGCTCCGGAAGAGAAAATGCGTGGGCTTACAATAAATACTGCCCACGTAGAGTACGAGACGGACAAACGCCACTACGCGCATGTTGATTGTCCGGGACACGCCGACTATATCAAGAATATGATTACGGGTGCAGCCCAAATGGACGGGGCCATCCTGGTAGTGGCGGCTGGTGACGGCCCAATGCCCCAGACACGCGAGCACATTCTTCTTGCTCGTCAGGTTAATGTGCCCAGGATTGTCGTATTCCTGAACAAAGTGGACCAGGTTGACGACCCTGAACTGATCGATTTGGTCGAGCTGGAGATAAGAGACCTGCTGAACAAATATGAATTTCCCGGCGACGATATTCCTATTATTAAAGGTTCGGCTTTAGCGGCGATGGAAAGCGAAGGCAAAGACGATGAAGCCTGCAAGTGCATAGACGAGTTGATGGATGCGGTAGATGACTACCTGCCGGTTCCTGAGCGTGATGTAGACAAGCCGTTTCTTATGCCGGTTGAGGACGTTTTCAGCATTAAGGGCCGCGGCACAGTCGGTACAGGCAGGGTTGATCGTGGCAAGGTTCGTGTTGGCGACGAAGTTGAAGTCGTCGGGCTTGCTAAAGAGACACGAAAGACGATCGTTACAGGCGTGGAGATGTTTAACAAAACGCTCGACGAAGGCCAGGCCGGCGATAACATCGGTATGCTTTTACGGGGCGTAGAAAAGAAAGACTTAGAGCGAGGACAAGTTGTCGCAGCACCTGGCAGTATTACCCCCCACACCAAGTTTCAAGGAGAGGTCTATGTCCTAACGAAGGAAGAAGGTGGCCGGCACACACCGTTCTTCCCAGGCTATAAGCCACAGTTTTATTTCAGAACGACCGATGTGACTGGGGGGGTTAAGTCGTTGATGAGCCGGGAAGGCAAGAGCGCAGAGATGTGTATGCCAGGTGATAACATAGCAATGGAGGTGGCGATTATTGCTCCAATCGCCATGGAGGAGGGTCTTCGGTTTGCTATTCGTGAGGGCGGCCGGACAGTCGGCGCCGGAGTGGTAACGAAGGTCCTTGAATAAGCGTCTCTGAACAGATGCTGGCGTTTGCCGGCCGCACAAGCAGAGGACCAAAACGAAGTGCTCGCAGTATAATAGGAATTAATGTCTGCGTAGTATTCGCAGTGTAGGGAGATGTTTCTTGAGTAAGCGAATCTGCTTGGCGGGGAAAGTGTTATGGCTAAGAAGAAAAGTAAAAGAGAGTATGTCTGGCTTGAGTGTAGAGAATGTGGCCGCAGAAACTACCGCACAAGCGTCAGTGTAGCAGAGGGAACGCCCAAATTGGAACTAAAGAAGTTTTGCAAGAACGAGCGCAAGCATACGACTCATAAATTGAGGCGTAAGTGATTAACGATTGATAACCGAGATATTTTTAAGAAGACGAGAAGTAATCAATAAAAGAATGGTTAAGCGTTAGGCCAGTAGCTCAATTGGCAGAGCGTCGGTCTCCAAAACCGAAGGTTGGGGGTTCGATTCCCTTCTGGCCTGCTTGTAAGATAGCCGTAGTGAATAGAAACCAGTGAACCGCTTCAGCGGATGGATTCCTGCTTTTACAGCAATGTCGTGGTAGAATTTTAGCTATCGGTGTTAGTATGGCATTTGAGATTTATAAACGCGGCCAGGGCAAGTATACGAGGCTGTGCACTGCTTTTGGAGTAGCAACAGTTATAGGTCTCGGCTGTTTGCAGCTTTACAACAAATTGGAGGCTGTGGAATGGCATATGAGCCGAAGAGCAGCACTGTGGACTGCAACGATGGTGCCCGCAGGTTTGTTTGTTGTCCTGGGACTCTTGATCTTCTGGCTAATAAATAAACCATCGGTGGCGGATTTTATGATTGCCGCCGAAGGTGAGATGAAAAAGGTAAGCTGGTCGAGCAGAAAGGAAATAGCTGTTTCGACAGTCATTGTTATTGTGGTCGTGATTGTTATGGCTGTGATTCTTTATGTCACCGACTTAAGCTTCCGAGTGTTTTTTAACTGGCTATTGTTGTAAGGACCGACGCCGTGTTCGCGACTAATGGGAAAGCGGACTATACGAAGGCAAGACTCATCGACATGAAATCGACCGACTTTGATGAAAGTAAAAGGCAGGGAATAGTTAACTCAAGTACCCTGGCAACCTAAAGTCGGGAATATATTGTACGGTGAGTTAAGGTTCATGCACGATATGAAAATAATGTGGGATTTTGTTCCTGTGCATTAATATGCGGTGGTACGTTTTACGAGTTGCGGCGAATAAAGAGGAGCAGGTCAAAGAAGCCCTTTCGCAAAAAGTGTGCCGGGAGGGATTAGCCGATATTGTCGGCCGAATTGAGGTTCCCGTTGAGCATGTCAAGCGTATCCGCGGCCGAAAACAAACAGTGCATAAGCGGAAATTGTATCCTGGGTACGTTTTTATGGAGATGGAACCGATGGAGGACGGCCGAGTCCCGGAGAAGGCCTGGTTCATGATCAAGGAAACCTCAGATGTGGGAGATTTTATTGGTACAGAGGGAATCCCAACGCCGATGCGTGATACGGACGTAGCCAAGATGCTTTTGGAGGCAGAAAAGCCGGAGGAGGCCCCGGCGATAAAAGTTGAGTTCAAGAAAGGCGATCTGATAAAAATTCGTGAAGGTGCCTTTGAAAACTTTGAAGGCATGGTGGATTCGATCGATTCTGTTCGCGGCCTTGTACGGGTAATTGTCACAATATTTGGTCGAAGCACACCACTGGATATAGAATACTGGCAGATTGAAAAACTGTAACTGGTGTTTCGGCCGGGACATCAGTCACGAGGTATGAATAATGGCCAAAGCAGTAGCAGTACAGATTAAATTGCAGGCACCTGGCGGTCAGGCGACACCCGCTCCGCCGGTAGGACCTGCGCTGGGTCAGCGCGGAGTTAACATCGGCCAGTTTGTCTCACAGTTCAACGAACGAACCAAGGACTTAAACGGGACAATCGTGCCGGTTGTGATAACTGTCTATATAGACAAAAGTTTTACCTTCGAGGTCAAAAGTCCTCCGGCTGCAGTATTGCTCAAACAGACGGCTGAAATTGCAAAGGGAAGCGGTGTTCCAAACAAAGAAAAAGTCGGGACAATCACAAGAGAGCAACTGCGTAAAATCGCTGAGACAAAGTTCAACGATTTGAACGCGTATGATTTGGACCAGGCTGAAAAGATTATCGAAGGTACCGCGCGAAGTATGGGCATAGAAATAGCAGTAAGCGAATCGTAAGACAGTACATTACAATGTAGATGCGGGCATCGAACAATGAGCTTTAGAAGCAAAAGATACAAACAAGAGTCGCAACAGGCAGGCAAAGAGCCGCTGAGCCTGGTAGAGGCGGTCGAAAAGATCAAATCGCTTAAGTCAGTGAAGTTTGACCAGACGATAGAATGTGTTCTGCACTTAGGCATAGACCCAAAGCAGGCAGACCAGTTGGTTCGCGGGTCAATATCGCTGCCTCACGGGATAGGCAAACAGAAAAAAGTTGTTGCTTTCTGTGAAGACGCTGATGTAGAAGCCGCCAAGAAGGCCGGTGCTATTGAGGCCGGCTGTGACGAACTGATAAAGAAGGTTTCAGACGGCTGGACAGATTTCGATGTGGTGATTGCCTCGCCGAAAGTAATGAGCAAGGTGGGCAAACTCGGGCGACTACTCGGACCGCAGGGAAAGATGCCATCGCCAAAGAATGGCACCGTAACTGCTGATGTTCCAACCGGAGTAGCTGAATTTGCCGCGGGAAAGGTCGAGTTTAGAAACGATGCTGGTGGTAACGTACACGCAGCTGTCGGTAAGCAAAACTTCGAGACTGAAAAGCTTATAGATAATATTGAGGCTTTCATTTCACATATAAAGAAAATCAAACCGGCAACGGCGAAAGGCACATATATCAAGAAGACGTGTATATCCGCGACAATGAGCCCAAGCATAACAGTTAGTGTATAGCTTGTAGAGACGCACAAAGCAGCTGTGAGCTTGTGCCTTCTTTTAGTGATAGGTGGAAAAATGAGCAAGTATGTAAAGGAACTGCTGCAGGCGGAATTAGAAAAGAAGGTCGCCAAGGAGGGTATCAGCGATTTCCTGGTGGTCAGCATCAAGGGTGTCGGCGGTGTTGATAATAATCTGATGCGTGGCGATTTTAAGAAAAAAGGTATCGGATTATCGGTGGTCAAGAATTCACTGTTCAAAAAGACGTTGTGTAACCGCGAGATGGAACCGGCAATAGATTTGTTCAGCGGTCCCTGCGCAGTTGCCTACGGTGGCGATAGTATAGTTGACGTTGCGAAAGAACTGGTCGCATGGAGCGACAAGGTTCCGGCGTTAGAAATTAAAGGTGCTTTTCTGGAGGGCTCTGTGTTGGACGCCAAAGCAGCAGAGGGCCTTTCAAAAATGCCAACGCGGGCAGAATTACAAGGCAAGATCGTCGCCACGGCACAGTCGCCTGCGGCAAAGTTAGCTGGCGCCTTTGGCGCGGCTGCAAGCATTATTGCAGGCTCTATAAAGACCATTGCGGAAAAAGGTGAAAAACAGGCTGCTTAGTATTAGTAAGAGAAAAGAAATTCACAGTATTGAACAAGCAACTGCAAAGTTCGGTTCGAAATTCGATTTTGATATTCGGAATTTGAAAAATTAACTGCTTGGGTGGTTGCCCCTGTAACGGGTTAAACGAAACGGCGGAGTTTCGGCTACTACCGGGCATATAGTGATAGGAGTTAAAGCGAAGATGGTGGAAGAACAAGCAAAAGAAATCAAAGAGACAAAAGAGGCACAGGAAGTTAAAAAGACCAAGGAAGCCAAAGAGACCAAGAAGTGGGGTAGTGAGATCAAGAAGCTCGGCGACAAGATAGTCGGCCTGACACTGATGCAGGCCAAGGAGCTTGGCGATTATCTCAAGGAGGAATATGGTATTGAGCCTGCTGCCGGCGCGGTTATGGTGGCAGGGCCTGCTGCAGCTGGTGGTGCGCTGGCCGAGGAAGCTGAAGAGAAAACCAGCTTTGACGTAATTCTGAAGGAATTTGGTGACAAGAAGATTCAGGTTATAAAGGAAGTGAGGGCGTTGACCACATTAGGATTGAAAGAGGCCAAGGACCTTGTTGAAGGTGTCCCAAAACCGGTCAAGGAAGGCTTGAGCAAGGAAGAAGCGGAAGCAGCTAAACAAAAACTTGAAGCAGTAGGTGCCGTTGTTGAATTGGTGTAGAGTTCGTAGTTACAGGTTCGAGTAGTAGACTATGAACTGAAAAAGCACGAACTGCAAAGGAGTACCAGATGGTTTTACAGAACGTTCGTAATTTTGGCAAAGTGCGTGATGCGGTTAAGATTCCGGACCTGGTGGCGATACAAAAAAGAAGCTATGAGCGGTTCTTGCAGAAAGATGTGACACCGACCCGAAGAAAGTGTATCGGACTCGAAGCTTTGCTTCGCGAGGTATTCCCCATTCAGAGCTATGACAATAGTAAGTGTTTGGAATATCTCTACTATGAACTGGAGAAATCCCGTTATGCGCTCAATGAATGCCGACAGTTAAGGCTGACCTACAGCTACCCATTAAAAATCTGGTGCAGGTTGCGTACAAAGGATAAGGAAGACTTGCCTGAGCAGGGGATATATCTTGGCGAGATGCCGATTATGATAGGCGGTGGCGAATTCGTCGTCAACGGTGCTGAGCGTGTCATAGTAAACCAGTTGCACCGCAGCCCCGGTGTCGATTTTCTTATCGAAAGCAAGGAAGGTGATAGGGTGCTGCACGGTGGCAGAATTATTCCCGAAAGGGGCAGTTGGATAGAGATAGCGGTAACCCGCAAAGATGTTTTGGTTGTCAGAATCGACCAGTCCAGCAAAATACCCGCAACCATATTTCTGCGAGCAACAAGCGCTTCCTATGGCACGACGGAGGAAATTCTGCGGTTGTTTTATCCGACAAAAACTGTTACGGCAGCAAAACTGACCCCTGCTATGTGGGCGGTGGGTCCGATTGTGGACAAAAAGACCGGCGAAATCATAGTCAAAGCCGGCACTCAAATCGGCGACAGGGTCTCCCTTATACAGAATGCTAAGGTTACATCCGGCTCCTTGTCTGTGATAAAGATGTCGCCAGCCGAGGCTGACGAATGGCTCAAGAGTAAAGAAGGGCGAGAATGGCTTCAAGAGAACCAAAAGCGCCTGCGTAAGATGTATTTAGTCAAGGGGGGTGAACGCACTGGAGGATTTGCGTTTAAATGTGTGGTTACTGAAAGGAATGGGGAGGTCCTTAAAGATGAGGGCGCTGACCGGGAACTGTCTGCGCTGGAGGCCAGAGTTGCGAAGGAATACAAGAGTGACAAGGGTAAGAAATGTCCAAGATTTAACGACGAAGACGCCCTGTTAGACCTGAAAGAAGTAGATAAGCTGTGGAAAAAGAACCCCATACTTGAGGAGCTTCTTCGAGAGGTAAAGGAGGCCATTGAAGCTGATTCGGGTTGGATTGAGATCGAAAAGTTGGATGAACACAAAAGGGTGTCTAAGGAACAAGGAATCTATTTCTTCAAGAGCCTTAAAACAGGGAAAGTTAATGATGGGTATGTTGGCAAGGCTGGATCGAATAAGAGTGAAAACCCGAAGAGCCAAGGTCTGCACGGGCGGCTGAAGATGCATTTGGTGGCCACATTTAAGGTGAACACACACAAGACTATTGGTGAGTGCGGGGATAACCTTCTTAAGACGTGGGCACTGACAGAGTTGGCAAAGTACGGTGTTTTAAGAGAACACGAGGCCGATAAGAAACACACGGGGGTTGAAGTTATCGAGCAGGTTCGCGATACGCTTATTTTGAGCACGCTTGCGGAGGACGATTGCCAAAGCCAGAAGCAGGCATTGTTAAAGTTCTACATGAAACTAAGGCCCGGCAATCCGCCAAATCCGGAGAAGGCAAAAACTTTCTTCAAAGAGAAATTCTTTGATTCGAATCGCTATCGCCTTGGCAGGGTCGGCAGATTCAGACTGAATCGCAAATTCGAGCAGGACATAGACGAAAACGAGATGACGCTTCGGCCGGAAGATTTTCTTAACACGATGAAGTACATAATGGCTCTGCGCAACAATGAAGGAGGGATCGATGATATAGACCATTTGGGTAATAGAAGGGTGCGCACAATCGATGAGTTAGGCGGGGATGAAATCAGAAAGGGGCTGTTGAAGCTTCGCAAAACCGTTCAAGAACGGATGAGCATGAGGAAGGAAGGCGACGAGCCCGTTCGGATAGCGGATTTGGTGAACTCGAAAAGCGTGTCCAGTAGCATTAATTATTTCTTCGGTCGTGGGGAATTGAGCCAGGTTGTTGACCAAACGAACGCTTTGAGTCAATTGACCCACGAGAGGCGTTTGTCGGCCCTGGGCCCTGGTGGTCTAAATAGAAGACGGGCTGGCTTTGAGGTCCGTGATGTTCACATCAGCCATTACGGCAGAGTGTGCCCAATTGAGACACCCGAAGGGACGAATATCGGGTTGATTACCTCGTTAGCAATATTTGCAACAGTGGATGAGTACGGTTTTTTACTTACACCATACCGCAAGGTAAAAAATGGCAAGGTGACTAACAAGGTTGGTTATTTGCGGGCCGATGAGGATATGAAGGCAGTTATTGCAGCCCCTGGTACAATCGACCAGGAGACGGGCAAAATTCATGCGGGCATAGTACTAGCTATGAAAAGCGGCGAGTTAGCTCAGGTCTCCAGTAACGAGGTTGACTACGTTGATGTTTCGACAAAACAAATCGTCGGCGTTTCTGCCTCGCTAATTCCGTTCCTGGAGCACGACGACGCAAACCGAGCTTTGATGGGCTCGAATATGCAGCGTCAAGCGGTTCCACTGCTCAAGACAGAACCGCCTTTGGTCGGCACGGGTATGGAAGAAGTGGTCGGCCGGAATTCAAGTATGGTGGTTCATGCAGAAAGAGCAGGTGTTGTTACCGCTGTGGATTCACAGCACATTGTGATTAACCATACCGATGAGTACAAGTTAGAAAAATTCGTTGGGTTAAATGAAAGAACATGTCTTAATCAAAGGCCCACAGTCAGGCTGGGTGAGAATGTAAAAAAAGACCAGAACATTGCGGATGGAGGCGGCACAACTGACGGTGTACTATCCCTCGGCAAAAATGTACTCGTTGGTTTTGTCTCCTTTGATGGTTTTAACTTTGAGGACGCAATTGTTGTCAGTGAAAAATTTGTCAAAAACGATAGCTTTACCAGTATTCATATTGATGAATTTACAGCGGAGGTTCGTGAGACTCGCCTCGGAAGCGAAGAGTTTACCCGCGATATTCCAAACGTAGGTGAGAGAGCACTGAGAAGCCTTGATGAGCACGGCGTAATCCGTGAAGGGACAAGGGTTTGCCACGGTGATATCCTGGTAGGCAAGGTGGTACCCAAGAGCAAGACCGAACTGACGCCGGAAGAAAAGCTGCTTCACGCGATATTCGGTAGAGCCGGTGAGGACGTAAAAAACGATTCGCTTGAGCTGCCCAGCGGGTATGAGGGAGTGGTGATAAAAACGGAACGATTCGCCCGGCGTGGTGCGGGCAGCGAAGACCAAAAGAAGGCCCTAAGGACATCAATGAGACAATACGAAAAACAGATGAAGGAAAAGAGCTGCCTGATATTCAGGCAGATGATCAAAGCAATCCCCGAAAAGTATGACGTCACGATTGTCGACCCGTCCACGCGTCAAAAAGTTGGCGAAAGCCCCGATGATGAGGTTATCTATGAGCAGATAGAGAGCTTTGATATTAAGTGGGTCAGGCCTGCCTCTGTTCGCGAAGACGTGCAGAAGATCGTGGATAAATTCTGGGTCAAGATCACTGAGATTCAAGAAGAAAGAAAACGCCGAATTGAACGGTTTGGGCGCGGTGATGAGCTGCCGAGCGGCGTGTTAGAGATGGTAAAAGTCTACGTTGCAACCAAAAGGACACTTTCGGTGGGCGACAAAATTGCCGGACGGCACGGCAACAAGGGAGTTATCGCCAAGATTGTGCCGGAAGAGGATATGCCGTTCCTCGAAGATGGTACAAGTCTCGATATATTGCTGAATCCTCTCGGCGTGCCAAGCAGAATGAATGTCGGTCAGATTCTCGAAACCCATCTCGGTTGGGTAGCAAAGGTATTAGGCTTCAATGCCATTTCGCCTGTTTTCGATGGTGCTACCGAGGCCGACATCCGTGAATTGACGGCCGAAGCGAACCGATGTGTGCTTCAAGCAATGGAAGACTTCGAGTTCACTCGCACCCAGGAAATGCTCCACGCACTAAAGCAGGCTGCGGCGGAGGGGGACGATACGGGCGACAAGCGGGTGCTCGATATAGGTTTTGATTGTTGGCTAAGCTCATTCAAAGTTGTTTACACCGACGACGAAGGCGAAAAGCTCTCTGGAGACGAGCTTGAGACGTTGGAGGACGCTCTTATCGGCGTGTATCCGGACGAGCTGCCACGCGGTGGTCGTAAGCACTTGCCCAGGTTCAATCGTGATCCGAAGTCGCATGAGGCAGTTCAGCAGGCTAGGCGCAAAGTCGACAGTTCGCCGAAGCTTGTAGCACTGTTTCGCCAATGTATAGCGGCTATTGAAGGGACGGACGGAAGACCTTGGCTACCCACGTGCTTGGAATCTTTGGACAGGATAGAAGACCGTCAAGGACTTTACTTTTTCAGAAACCGACTAACCCGTCGGGTCAACGAGGGTTATATTGGTCTGGCTGGTAAACGTGACCAGAAGCTTTGGGGACGACTGAAAAAACACTTGCGGAGTAACCGAGAGGCAAACAACTTCGTCCAGCGTTCTCTCGAGGAAGCAGAATATCAACTCAGCACATACGGCGGAAAGGCATACGTGCATCCTGACGAACTTCTGGTCAGCGTACCGTCTACGCTCAAGACACAATTGTATGATGGCAGAACGGGTGCATCGTTCGACCAGCACGCCACGATAGGATATATCTATATGATGAAACTGCACCACTTAGTTGATGATAAGATTCACGCGAGAGCAACCGGACCATACAGCCTGATTACCCAGCAGCCGTTAGGCGGAAAGACCAGAACGGGCGGACAGAGGTTCGGCGAGATGGAAGTCTGGGCGCTGGAAGGATACGGTGCTGCTTATACACTGCAAGAGATGCTGACGGTCAAGAGCGATGATGTTGAGGGCCGAACGAAGATTTATGAGTCTATGGTCAAGGGACAAAACAGTCTCGAGGCAGGTACACCACTGTCTTTTGACGTGCTGTGCAATGAATTAAGAGGATTGGGTTTGAACATCCAACTCGAGAAGAAGCGCCTCGGAGGTGTCGGTTTATAGTAAGGAGTCGACCTTAAATGTTGGGAAATATTTACGATCGTATCAATGATTACGGTTCAATCAAGATAGCTCTGGCCAGTCCCAATGATATTCGCAGTTGGTCTTTTGGCGAGATTCGTAAGCCGGAGACAATCAACTACCGCACTTATCGTCCGGAAAAGGACGGTTTATTCTGCGAGCGAATCTTCGGGCCGGAGCGAGACTGGGAATGTTCCTGTGGTAAATATAAGGGCACAAAGTTCAAAGGGATCATTTGCGACCGGTGCGGAGTCAAAGTGACGCACAGTCGCGTTCGCCGCAAACGGATGGGACATATCAATCTCTGTGCGCCGGTGGTACACATATGGTTCTTCAAGGCTATACCGAATAATCTTGGCACTCTTTTGGCAATGAAAACCTCGGAGCTGGAGAAGGTAATTTACTTCCAGGACTATGTCGTCACCGATCCCGGAGACGCGAGCCCATTGAAGGCGGGGCAATTGCTGAGCGAAGAAGAGTACAGGGAGGCGATGAATAAATATGGCAGTTCGTTCAAGGCTGCAATGGGTGCTGAGGCTATCAAGGCACTGTTGGCTACTATAGACCTTGATGCTCTCAGCGATGAGCTCAGGGATGCTATGACGCATACCAATAGCAAGCAAAAAATCAAAGACCTTACCAAACGGCTCAAATTAGTAAAGGCGATCAAGAACAGCAGTAACAAGCCCGAATGGATGGTGCTTGAGGTTATCCCTGTTATCCCGCCGGATTTACGACCTTTGGTTCTTCTTGAAAGCGGCAACTTCGCAACCAGTGATTTAAACGATCTGTACAGACGAATCATCAATCGCAACAACCGTTTGAAAAAGCTTATGGACCTCAATGCCCCCGACGTGATTATCCGCAATGAGAAACGAATGCTGCAGCAGGCCGTGGATTCGCTTCTGGACAATGGTCGCTGCCGCAGGCCTGTGCTCGGCAGTAATAATCGGCCTCTAAAGAGCTTGACGGATATGATTAAAGGCAAACAGGGCCGATTCCGCGAGAACCTTCTTGGAAAGCGGGTGGATTACTCCGCTCGTTCTGTTATTGTCGTAGGTCCCAATCTAAAACTCTATCAGTGTGGCTTGCCGAAGAGAATAGCATTGGAGCTGTATCAGCCGTTCATTATTCGCAAACTTAAGCAACATGGCCTTGCCGACACGATTAAAAGCGCTAAGCGGATGATTGAGCGGCGCGATGAACAGGTCTGGGATGTTCTCGAGGAAGTCATTCATCAGCATCCCATTTTGCTCAATCGCGCGCCTACTCTTCATCGGATGGGTATTCAAGCTTTTGAGCCAATTCTGGTGGAAGGCAACGCTATTATGCTCCACCCGTTGGCCTGCAAGGGCTTTAATGCCGACTTTGACGGCGACCAGATGGCGGTGCATTTGCCACTAAGCATTGAGTCGCAGGCTGAAGCACACACCTTGATGATGACCACGTCTAATATCTTTTCTCCAGCCAATGGCTCGCCGATGGTTGGGCCGTCGCAGGATATGGTGATGGGCAATTATTATTTGACCTCGATGATGCTGAGCGAAAAAGGCGAAGGAATGGCGTTCAAGGACGCTCACGAAGCGATAATGGCTTTTGATTTGGGTAAGATTAGTTTGCAAGCCAAGATAAAGTTGCGCATCGACAGGCCCGTCATCACTGAAACGGCGGCTGGGATAACCTCTGGAGTAGATGTTGGCCACGAGTCACAAGCTCCGAGCCACCAAGTTATTGAGACCACAGTTGGACGGTGCATATTTACTGATATGCTTCCTGATGGGATGCCGTTTTATAATATGAGGATGTCTCAAAAAGTGTTGAGCCAAGTAATCGCAGACTGTTTCCATGTCGCCGGTAGTGCAGAAACGATAGATCTGCTCGATAGAATAAAGGATATGGGCTTCAAGTATGCTACACTTGCAGGGTTGAGCTTTGGCATTACAGACTTGAGAATACCTGCAAAGAAACAAGAGATTATCGATGAGACTGTAAGAAAAGTCACCAAGATACAAAAGAACTACGAGGCCGGAGTTCTCACAGAGAGAGAAAGATATAATCAGGTTATAGACGCCTGGACGCATGCCCGTGTGTCTGTTACCAACGAAATGATGCGCGCGCTCAGGGAAGACGTTAAAGAAGACGGGTCGCCATACCTCAATCCAATATACATTATGAGCGACTCGGGCGCTAGAGGCAGTGCCGACCAGATTCAGCAACTTGCGGGCATGCGGGCGTTGATGGCTAAGCCCAGCGGCGAGATTATTGAGACACCCATCAAATCAAACTTCCGCGAAGGCCTGACGGTGCTTGAGTATTTCAGTTCCACACATGGAGCACGGAAGGGACTGGCGGACACAGCGCTGAAGACAGCCAACTCCGGTTACCTTACGCGTAAACTGATAGATGTCGCCCAGAATGTAATAATCACTGAACACGACTGTGGAACCTTACAAGGCATTACGAAAAGCGTAGTCAGCAGAGGCGAGCAGATTGATGTGCCGCTTTCTCAACTTATTATCGGCAGGACCGCCAGAGATAATATTCGCAACCCGATTACCGACGAAATGATTGTACGCGAGAATGAAGTTATTACGCCGGAATCGGCAGCGAATATCGAAGAATTAGGTCTTGACGCCATCAGAGTCAGAAGCCCTCTGACCTGTGATAGTGCGTTTGGTATTTGTGCGATGTGTTACGGCTGGGATATGAGTACGGGTGAGTTAGTCGAGGAAGGTTCGGCAGTTGGCATTATCGCTGCCCAGTCAATCGGTGAGCCCGGCACGCAGTTGACACTCCGTACCTTCCACACGGGCGGCGTTGCTTTAAGAGCTATTCTTGAGAGTGATCAGTGGTCTAACTCTAAGGGAAAAGTTGAGTATCGAAATTTGAATGTTGTTAAGGATCCAACGGAGTCCGCTGATTCGCTTACTTGGGAAGGAGAAAAATACCGTAAAGATATTACCCCGCAAGCTGAAGATCGTAAGAAGTACAGGCCTGTAAAATCAAAGGGTATTGTACTGGGACGTAGTGGTGAACTTGCAATCTTAGACCAGAAAGGGCGTGAGCTTGAAAAGTTCAAGGTGCCATACGGTGCGAGTATGCAAGTGGAGAATGGACGAGTGCTAAAGAAAGATAAGCAGAGGTTATTCTCTTGGGACCCGCACCGTACGCCAATTTTAGCGGAAAAACCTGGTCGAATTGCCTTTGTAGATATCATTGAAGGCGAGACAATTGGAATTGAAGAAGAGCGAAAAGGCCAGGTCGGCAGGCCTGTGGTAATCGAGCATAAAGGTGATAAGCATCCACAAATTATCATAGAGGATTCAGAAGGCAAAATACTCGATGTACACTATTTGCCCGCTGGAGCCCGCATTGAAGTCGTTGAGGGCCAGCAGGTTCAGGCAGGCCAGTTGCTTGCTCATCAGCCAAGAGCCACGGGCGGTACCCAGGATATTACCGGTGGACTGCCCAGGGTCACCGAAGTATTTGAAGCGCGAAAACCGAAAGACCCTGCCGCGATGGCTGAGATTAGCGGGCGTACCGAGTTGAAATCCGACAAACGCAAGGGCAAGATGACAATCATAATTCACTCAGAATCCGGTATGGAGAAAGAACACCACGTCCCGAGAGACAGGCACTTGAATGTCCATACCGGAGATAATGTCGATGCGGGCGAGGCCTTGACCGATGGGCCACTGGTCCCGCACGATATTCTGCGGATCAAAGGCGAAGAAGCACTGCAGAGGTATTTAATTGGGGAGATCCAGAATGTATATCGCTCGCAGAACGTAAATATCAACGACAAGCACATCGAGATTATCTGCACTCAGATGATGCGCAAAGTAGAAATTGAATCTGTCGGGAACAGTTCGTTTCTGCCGGGCGAGATCGTCGATAAATTCCAATTCAGAAGAGAGAACGAGCGGCTCAGCCTAAGTGTAAGGATTACCAATGCTGGAGATACACCCGATTTGCAGGAAGAACAAGTTATCAGCCGCGAGCAGCTTGCCGCTATTAACGAAAAGATTGAAACAATCGGCGGCACACCGGCTAAGGGTAAAAAACCCAAGCCTGCCACGGCAAAGACCCTGCTTTTGGGAATAACAAAGGCTTCGTTGAAGTCGGACAGCTTCATCGCCGCGGCCAGCTTCCAGGAAACAACCAAGGTCTTGACCGAAGCGTCGCTGTCCGGTAAAGTAGATGAGTTGTGCGGCCTGAAGGAAAATGTGATACTTGGTCATTTGATTCCGGCAGGGACGGCTTTCAAGCCGCATCTGGAGCTAAAGGTCAAGCATCTTGTCGAGCCTCCGGTGCCCAAGATATTCCGCGAGGAGATCGGGGAGGTCGAGGAGGCGCAGGCGAAGGCCGAGGCCGCCATTAAAGAGGCACTCGGAATCGAATGACCAATTAGTGAATTGACAATCGACAATAAGAGTTGGAAGTGAATTATGCCTACTATAAACCAGTTGGTTAGACGGCCAAGGAAAAAGACAAAGGGGGCAAAACGGGTTTCTGATATCAGCGGCTCGCCCCAAAAAAGGGGAGTCTGCCTAATTGTAAGGACCCAAACGCCTAAGAAACCGAACTCGGCACTGCGAAAGATCACCCGTGTTCGGCTGACCAACGGTAAAGAAGTTACCGCTTACATACCGGGCATTGACCACAATCTGCAGGAGCACAGCACGGTTACAATCCGCGGCGGGCGGGTCAGAGACCTGCCCGGCGTCAGGTATCATATTGTCCGGGGCGTCCTTGACTGTGCCGGCGTCGCAAATCGAAAACAAGGCAGAAGTAAATACGGCCAGAAGAAACCTAAGTAAGTTAATGAGCGAATGAGTAAATACGCATATACGAGGAGATTATGGCGAAAAGGCCTACAGCGTCGAAACAGCAGTTAAAGCCCGACAGCAAGTACAATAGCAGGCTGGTTGCGAAGTTTAGTAACTGCTTGATGTGGGAGGGCAAGAAAAGCGTCGCACAGCGCGTCTTTTATGATGCTATGGATATCATATCCAAAAAGGTCAAGGACGTTGAGCCGCTTGATGTATTTGAGACTGCGATTAACAACGTAAAACCGCTACTTGAAGTCCGCAGCAAGCGCATCGGCGGCGCCAGTTATCAGGTTCCCATGCAGGTAAATACCAAACGCCAGCAGTCATTGGCTTTTCGCTGGATAATCCAGTCAGCCAGAGCCAAGAAAGGCAAACCCATGTGCGAGCGTCTGGCTGCTGAATTAATAGATGCTTATAACAGACACGGCGGTGCGATGACCACGCGAGAGAATGTCCACAGAATGGCCGAAGCAAACAAGGCATTTGCTCATTTTGCCTGGAAATAAACAGCAGATAGCGTGTAGGGTATAGTTCTCAGCTATACCCTATTTTTCTATACTTAAAGCCCTATTTCTATAAGTAAAAGAATGCCAAGTAATTTGGAAAAATTACGAAATATTGGAATTATGGCCCATATCGACGCCGGTAAGACCACGGTGACCGAGCGCATACTCTACTATACGGGCAAAACATATAAAATGGGCGAAGTCCACGACGGCACCGCAGTTATGGACTTTCTGGAGGAAGAGCAGAAACGGGGTATAACCATTACCTCGGCAGCAACCCGATGTCCGTGGAAGGACTTCGATATTAACCTTATCGATACGCCGGGACACATCGATTTTACCGCTGAGGTCGAAAGGTCGTTGCGAGTACTCGATGGCGCAGTGGCCGTATTCGATGCCAGCGAAGGCGTGCAGGCCCAGAGTGAGACCGTCTGGAGACAGGGGCAAAAATACAATTTGCCCTGTCTCTGCTTTGTGAACAAGATGGACAAGACCGGCGCAGATTTCGAGATGACGACCGAGTCTATTCACGACAAACTTCAGGCCAAGCCAATCCTGCTGCAGATTCCCATCGGAGCAGAGAATTCTTTTACAGGAATAATAGACCTTATAACGATGCAGGCTGTTTTCTACAAGGCCGAAAAGCTCGGCGCTGCCTTCGAGGAGACCGAGATTCCCTCCAAACTGCGCCAAACCGCAGAGCACCAAAGACATCAGATGCTTGAACTCGCGGCCGAGTTTGACGAGCAGCTGATGGATGCTTACGTTCACGATAACCCGATTGGCACTTCGATGCTCAATAAAGCCATAAGATGCGGAACCCTGAGCAACAAGCTTCAGCCGGTATTCGTCGGCTCAGCCCTCAAATACATCGGCGTGCAGAGGCTGCTCGACGGCGTGCTGGCGTATCTGCCTTCTCCATTAGACAAGCCTGAGATAGTCGGTCATAAGCCGACCGATGAAAAAAAGAAGATATCAATTAAGTGCGACCGAAACGCGCCTTTGGTTGGACTTGCATTTAAGATTACCAGCGACGCACACGGAGATTTGAATTTTGTAAGAATTTACCAGGGAACATTGAAGTCGGGCACCAGAGTCTTAAACGTCAATCGCGACAGACGGGAGAATATTACCAGAATATTTGAGATGCATGCCAGCGAGCGAAAAATCCTGGAATCGGCCTCCGCGGGCGATATCGTGGCAGTTGTAGGGCTAAAGCAAACACTTACGGGCGATACGATCTGCGCCACCAAGAATCCCGTCTGTCTGCCGAGTATCAGCTTCCCGGAGACTGTCGTGAGTATGTCGATTGAACCAAGAACCGCCGCAGAACGGGCAAAATTGGGGGAGGCACTGGGTGCATTGAGGCGTGAAGACCCGACCTTTGAATCTGAAGTGGACAGCGAAACCGGCCAGACCATCATCCGCGGAATGGGCGAGCTGCACTTGGAGGTCCTCCAGCACAAGCTGGTAAGGGAAAAAGGCGTTGATGTGAGGATAAGCAAGCCAAAGGTGGCTTATAAAGAAGCTATCACCAAATTGGCCCAGGCAGAGGGCAAATTCGTGCGTCAAACGGGCGGGCACGGCCAATATGGGCACGTAGTTTTGACGGTAGAGCCGCTTCGGACTGCAGATGGCCACTGGAGCCGAGATATTGGGTTTGAGAGCAAAGTCGGTAGTCAGATGGTACCGAAGGAGTACATTCCGGCCGTGGAAAGAGCGGTCAGGGACGCTTTGAGCAGCGGTGTATTGGCGGTCTATCCTGTTGTGGGAGCTAAAGTTACGTTAATTGGCGGCTCATTCCATTCGGTCGATTCTTCAGATTTGGCGTTTGAGCAGGCTGCCACCATAGCAGTAGAAAAGGCCGTCAAAAACGCCAAACCGGTCCTGCTCGAGCCAATTATGCGGCTTCAGGCAGTGGTACCGGAGGCCAGTTTCGGAGCTGTCCAGGGTGGTTTGCTTGGAAAAAGGGGTTCGATCACAGATTGCAGGGTCCATGGAGATATGCGCGTAATCGATGCTAATGTGCCTTTGGCGGAGATGTTCGGCTATTCCAGTGAAATAAGGAGCGCAACAGCCGGGCGGGGAACCTTCACTATGGAGCCGTTAACCTACGAAGAGGTTCCTAAAGAGGCAGCAGAACAGATCATACTGTAGAAAGCACCTCATTTTTTTGCATTCGGCGTAAGATTTTTGCCGACATTCTATTGACGGTACCTTATTTGCGTGCTATACTTACGGTTTCTTAGCCGAAGCGAGCATTGTCAAGGATGACTTTGCGTTTCTCAGTTGGGCTATTACACATCTACAGTTTGATGTTCAGGGATGGTTGTTAGGAAATTTTGTTAGGCTTTGGAGGACCAAAGCCGGTAGATTAGTTTAGGAAACCCGGCAATTTGTGATAGGTCGGCATATCACAAGTGGGGCCGGAGCCCTGTACTATTTAAGGAAGGCGCATTTATTGGCCAGCTATTAGATGCTTGACAGTTGATGGCTGCTGAAGAAAGCCAATAAAAAGGCCTTTCCTGCCAAGAACCCAAGCAAGATATTTTTCAGCAGATGTAAATTTTATGCTGCCGGAGAGGTTTTTATCTTGCGTTCGGGCCATAAGTTGTTAAATTGCGAGTTTTTATAAGTTTTCGGATGGTAGGTTGCAGCCGGCGGCGATGCCTCCGGCAAATGGGAAAACTATGGTTACCGAAACTGAAAGAATAAGGATTAGGATGGAGGCCTACGACCACAGAGCTCTTGATGCATCTGCAAAGGAGATAGTTGAGCACGCTCGAAGGACTAATACTCGTGTCAGTGGCCCTATACCGCTGCCAACGCGTATTGAAAGGTACACGGTTCTGCGAAGTCCCCACATTGACAAAAAGTCGCGTGAGCAGTTTGAGCTGAGAACTCATAAACGTCTGATCGATATACACGACGCTAATGCGAGAACTGTCGAAGTTCTGAATCGTTTGGTGGTACCGGCAGGTATCTTTGTGAAAATAAAAGCTTGAGTCATAACCCGTATCTTGAATCGGACACACGATACGAAGTGTGAGGTCGTAAACACTAAATTATGGTAATGTTATTGGGAAAAAAAGTTGGAATGACCCAGGTCTATGATGACTCGGGCAGGTTGCTTCCCGTGACGGTCATAGAGGCCGGTCCCTGCGCGGTTATGCAGGTCAAAACGATGGAAACGGACGGTTATAATGCCGTGCAGTTGGGATTTGATGACGTAAAGCCCTCTCGCAGAAAAAAACCCCAAATCGGGCACGCTCAGAAATCAAAAACTGCGCCAAAGAGCTTTGTCAGGGAGATGCAGCTGCCCGACAACGCCGAACCGGACTACAAGGCGGGAGATTCGCTCACAGTCTCGGTCTTTGCAGAGAACAAGTATATCGATGTCGTTGGCATAAGCAAGGGCAAAGGTTTTGCCGGCGTGATGAAGCGGCACGGCTTTCACGGCTTTCCAGCTTCGCACGGCACCGAACGAAAGCATAGAGCCCCAGGGTCAATATCGAGTTTTGCAAGCGATGCCGGCGGTGGTGGGAGTCTTAAGAAAGGCAAGAAGATGGCGGGGCATATGGGTAACCGCCGGGTCACAACAAAAAACCATAGTTTGGTATCCATAGACGAAGAGAGAAACCTGCTGGTTGTTAAAGGCCCCGTGCCTGGTCCTGCGGGCGGATATGTGATAGTCCGTACCGCAAAGAAGGACGCAAAATCATAAGTAAGTATCGGTGGATTCGCTTATAAACAGTAGATCAAAGAGCGAATTTTGGTATTTGATATTGAGATGATAGATTTGGCCATTTACAACAAAGAGGGACAGGAAGTCGACAGCTTAAAAGTTGACGAGTCGACTCTTGGCGGCTCGGTCAGATATCCCTTGCTTAAGCAGGCTATTGTTATGTACCAGGCCAATAAGCGTGTGGGAACGGCTGCAACCAAGAGTAGAGGTATGGTGACTGGCTCAACGGCAAAACTCTTTAGCCAAAAAGGAACAGGAAGGGCCCGCATAGGTAACATCAGGACTGGCAAGCGAGTCGGCGGCGGCGTCACCTTTGCCAAAGTTACCAGAGACTTCGGCAAACGTATGCCCAAGAAACAGAGAAGATTGGCGCGCGATTCTGCCGTTTTGTCAAAGCTTCTGAGCGGTGACGTTGTGGTAGTTGATGAATTGAATTTCGAAAAACCGCGTACCGCGGATTTTGGAGGCACCTTAGACAATTTGAAGATTAACCGAAGCTGCCTCGTGACGATTAGCGATTATGATGAGAACCTTTACAAGTCAGCCAGAAATATTCCTAAGATAGCTGTTATGCCCGTAGCTGAATTGAACGCTGGCGATATCTGCAATTATCGTAAGATGCTGTTTACTAAGGAGGCGTTTTTGACTTTCTTGAATAGAGAAGAAGACAGCGGAAGCTAATAAGGTATGCTCGACGATTATAACATAGTGGTTCGGCCTTTGATTACAGAGCAGGGGATGCATTTTGCGAATGCAAAAGGTGCGTACTCCTTTGAGGTAAACAAGAAGGCTAATAAGACACAGATAAAAAAGGCTGTGGAGAAAATATATGGCGTTAAGGTGCTCAAGGTAAGAACAGCCAACCGCAAAGGCAAGTATCGTCGAAGAGGCAGAACTTTCGGTAAGACGCCAAGCTGGAAAAAAGCTGTTGTGTACCTCGAGCCTGATTTTCACATAGATTTGTTCTAAAAGCAGAGTGGGACACGCGAAGCGAAATAAGGACTGAGTATTATGGGCATTCGAGTTTATAAACCAACAAGTCCGGGACGTCGAAGTGGCTCGGTGAATGATTATGCTGAGTTAACAACAGGCACGCCGGAGAAGTCGCTTTGTAAGCGGATTAGGAAGAACGGCGGCAGAAATCATCGCGGCGTCACTACCGCTCGGTTTAGAGGCGGCGGCGCAAGAAAAATTTACCGTGTTATCGATTTTAAGCGTGATAAGGATGGTGTGCCTGCGAAAGTGGCTACGATTGAGTATGACCCCAATAGGAATTGTTTTATATCTTTGCTGCACTACTCGGACGGCGAAAAAAGATACATATTGGCGCCGCTTGGTATAAAAGTGGGCGACCATGTGGAAAGCGGCACATCTTGTGAACCAAAGATCGGCAATGCGATGCCGCTGGTCTCGATTCCTGCCGGTCTCGAGATTCATAATATCGAAATGACAGCCGGTCAGGGTGGAAAGCTGGTCAGAGGTGCCGGCGGTGCTGCAAGAATTGTGGCTAAAGAAGGGAATTGGGTCACCATCATTCTGCCAAGCGGGGAAATGCGGATGGTGCGCAAGGAGTGCCGCGCTACGATTGGGCGGCTAAGTAATCTCGACCACCAGAATATTAAGCTTGGCAAAGCAGGTAGAAAACGGCATTTGGGTCGCAGGCCGCACGTCAGAGGAAAGGCAATGAACCCGGTTGCCCATCCAATGGGCGGCGGTGAAGGCAGGGCAAACGGCGGGCGTGACCCCTGCTCGCCGACGGGTGTGCTTGCCAAAGGCGGAAAAACAAGAAATCCAAGAAAGACAAGTAACAAGAGAATAATTCGGAGACGAAAAAATAAAAGACAGGGACAATTAGTTTTGTAGTTGAGGTTTATGGCCAGCAGCTCATAGTCCATGAACTCGTTGAGGAAATTTGATGGGAAGATCACTTAAAAAAGGACCGTACGTTGACGAAAAGTTATTTGCAAAGGTCAACAGACAAATTGAGGCCGGTTCACACGAGCCGATAAAGACCTGGGCGAGAAGATGCACGATAACACCGGAATTTGTTGGTTTCACGTTTTTGGTTCATAACGGCAAGATATTCAATAAGGTTTTCATTACTGATGATATGGTCGGTCATAAGCTTGGCGAATTTTCACAGACACGGACCTTTAAGGGACATTCAAGTAAAAAAATAAAATAGCAATAGGGCGTTGAGTCACAAGTGCCAGGCGGGATACGAAAAATGCTAAGTGCTGATAAGTTAAGAGAGCTTTGTCAACAGCAACAAATAGGCGCAGAGCAGTTGGGCGGTCAGCTTGCGAGGGGAGGACTGAACAGTGAAGAAGCAGCGACGGCTGTTAAGAACTGGCAGAAAGGCCTTTTTAGGCCTGTACCTCGCAGAGAGGATATACGTCGTCTGGCAGCTGCCTTATCAGCTGACGTAAATGATTTACTTGTTTGGCGCTCATCTTATCGCTTTGCCCCAACGTCAGCCCGTAAGGTCAGATTGGTCACACAACTGATAGTCGGGCGAAGAGTGCAGGACGCGATGGATGTCCTGAAGTTCACAGGAAAACGCGCTGCAGCAATGGTCAACAAAGTTTTGAAAGCCGCTGTGGCGGACGCCGATGAGCAACAGGCCGATGTTGATAATCTCTATGTAAGCGAGGCCCGTGTTGACGATGCAGGAGTACGTATTGGCACCAAAAGATGGATGCCAAAGGACAGAGGCAGAGCACATCCTATTCGCAAGAAAGCCTGTCATATACATATAACGGTGGCAGAGGCGTAATAGGAAAGGAAAAAGCAGAAACGAAAAGTTAAAACGCATTAAGTCATACACAGTACGAAACTATGGGTCAAAAAACGTCGCCAATAGGTTTTAGGACGGGAATAACGCGTGGATGGCAGAGCACATGGTTTGCTCCCAAGGCTGACTACGGCACTTTTCTGGTCGAGGACCAGAAGATTCGTGAGTACATTGACAAAAAGTTTAACCGTCAGATGCCCAAAGGAGCAGTAGCAAAGATCGAAGTAATACGGACGCGCGGTGAGGTGAACGTCACGCTACACAGCGGTCGACCGGGCGTGGTTATTGGCCCCAGAGGTGGCGAAGTCGACAAGCTGCGAGAAGAACTTCAGGAAATGATAGGTCGGAAGGTGAACGTCAATGTCATCGAGATAAAAGTGCCGGAGCTAAATGCCACGCTGGTAGCGGAAGCGATTGCGGAACAGCTAAGTAAGCGAGCATCATTTAGACGGACTATGAAGCAGCACTGTGAAGGCGCGATAAACGGAGGGGCTAAAGGCGTTAAGATTATCTGTGCGGGTCGGTTGGCTGGTGCTGAAATGGCACGTAGAGAAACACAGAAGCTGGGCAGCATCCCCCTGCATACTCTGGATGCCAATGTAGACTATGCCACTGCAACTTCGAGGACAACGTACGGAGCGATTGGCGTCAAAGTCTGGATTTATAAAGGTAAATTTGGCGAAGAGATTGAACCCAGGCAGATTCGTCGGCGCCGTCCACCGAGACGCATTGGCCCGGCACAGCGGGTCGGTGGTCGGCCCAAACTTGTGCCGGCGCGAGAGCGCAAGGGCACCGCAGACGCTGGCGCGGCTGCCTCACCGCCACAGAGTGATGCAAAGAAATCAAGTGATACGGAGGCAACTTAACAGGCAGCGTTTTGGGGAAAGCGAGTTTTAGGTGAGTATAGGTTTTGTAAAGGTCTGAAAAATGGCGATGATGCCCAAAAGAGTTAAGTACCGCAAGAGCCAACGCGGCAGAATGAAAGGCATCGCATCGAGAAGTAATTTCGTGGCGTTTGGCGAATACGGTCTGCAGGCTTTAGAAAGCAGCTGGATAACCGCCAGAAACATCGAAGCCGGCCGAGTTGCGGCGACTCATTTTTTGCATCGCGAAGGCAAAGTGTATCTTAGGATATTCCCCCACAAGCCGGTAAGTTCCAAGCCGTTAGAAACGCGGATGGGAAAGGGCAAAGGTGAGCCGGAATTCTGGGTCGCAAGAGTCAGACCCGGCACGGTTATGTTTGAAATCGGTGGAGTGAGTGAAAATGTGGCAAAGCAGGCATTGGCGAGGGTCGCCCATAAAATGCCTATTCGGTGCAGATTTGTCAAACGAAGGCATTCACTATAAAGGGGAGCTCCGGATGAAGGCCCAGCATTACCGTGAAATGAGTCCTGATGAGATAAAGAGCAAACTTGAAGAACTGCAGAGGCACCTGTTTGACTTACGCGCGCAGGCTGTTACAGAGAAACTGGAGAATTCGAAAGCTGTAGTTAATGTCAAGCGCGATATTGCCAGGATTAAGACTGTGCTGCGTGAAATGGAATCGTGATTGGATATCAAAAATGCAGGATCGAAAACTGAAAACCGTAACCGGCGTAGTGGCAAGTAACAGCGGTGACAAGAGCATTAAGGTTGTCGTCGACTTCAAGGTCAGGCATCCCAAATATGGCAAGTACATAAAGCGCAGAACGAAACTTGGGGTCCACGACGAGCACAATCAGGCCAGCGTAGGTGATGTCGTTGAGGTTGCCGAATGCAGGCCTTATAGCAAAACGAAGAGTTGGCGCCTTGTAAAGGTTGTAGAAAAAGTGGTTCAGGAATAAGAGCGTGGGAATAGCAACTTTGTGCGCGCGTTTTGATGCAAATATAAGAGGTATATAGTCAGTGATTCAACAGGAGACAATGTTGGATATAGCCGACAACTCGGGCGTGAAGTCGGCATTATGCATCAAGGTTCTCGGGAAAGTTGGAGCCCGTGGGAAAAAAACTCGTCCTGTAGCTACGGTGGGCGATGTTGTCTGCGTTGCTATCAAGAAGGCACTGCCCACCTGTCAGTTGGACGATAAGAAAGTACACAAATGTGTTATTATTCGTACAAATAGCCCTGTGAAACGCACTGATGGAAGCTATGTTAGATTCGATAGCAATGCTGCGGTGATGATTGATAATGAGGGCAACCCAATAGGAACAAGGATTTTCGGTGCGGTTGCTCGCGAGCTTCGTGAGAAAAACTATATGAAAATTATTTCGCTTGCAAGTGAGGTCGTCTAAATCAAAACGGCGAATCAGAGACCAACAAATGGCTCGACATATAAAAAAAGGTGACACGGTTGAGATTATTGCCGGCGACCATAAAGGTGCGACCGGCAGAGTATTGCGTGTCATACCCGAAAAGAACAAGGTAGTGGTTCAGGGTCACAACATAGCGAAGAAGCATGTTCGGCCCTCGCGCAGAAATCCGCAGGGAGGCCGAATCAACGTTGAGCAACCTATACATATAAGCAACGTTTTGCCAGTGAACCCGAAAAGCTCAAGAGGCACGAAGATTCGTTACCAGATAAGTAAGGACGGAACCAAAAAACGAGTTGCTGCAGATGGCACCGAAATCGGTATTATCAAAAGGACAGGTAAATAGAAAATAGTGAAAGGTTGTACGTGAGGCGTTGAAGATAAGACGCAACACAAGACAGAAGATATGGCACGCTTGAAAGATTTATATAAGTCTCAGATAGTTCCAGAATTGGCCAAGGAATTCAACTACAAGAATCCAATGGCCGTGCCGAGGATGGAGAAAATTATTGTTTCCATGGGTGTGGGTAAAGCTACACAGGACAAGAAATTCCTGGAACTGGCTAAAAAGGATCTGATGATGATTACAGGGCAAATGCCCGCGGTGTGTAAGGCGAAAAAAAGCGTCTCGAATTTCAAAGTTCGTGCGGGTTATGAGACCGGTTTGAAGGTTACCATGCGTGGCCAACGAATGTATGAATTTATGGATAGGCTTATTAATCTTACGATCCCAAGGGTAAGGGATTTTCGAGGTCTTAATCCGAATAGTTTTGATGGCAAGGGAAATTACTCGATGGGCGTGAGCGAGCAGGGTGTTTTCCCTGAAATCAACCCCGGTCAAATCGAGTTTCAGCAGGGTATGAACATAACCTTTGTAATGTCGGCCAAGACGGATGAAGAAGCAAGGAGAATGCTGTCGCTCTTCGGCATGCCGTTTAGAAGAGATGCGGCGGTTAGTCAGCCCCAAAGCAGCGAGACTTAAGAGCGGGCAGCGAAACCGCAACGATCGGGGTCTTTTTAAGACTTTTTGGGAAAAGATATTGATTGATTTGGAGTACGTGAATGTCAACTAAGGCACTGGAGAATAAGGCGCAAAAGAAACAAAAGTTTCGCGTCAGGCAATATACGCGGTGTCAGCTTTGCGGAAGATCCAAAGCTGTTTATCGCAAGTTTAAAATTTGTCGGATTTGCTTTAGAACATTGGCCAACGAAGGAAAAATACCGGGAGTAAAAAAAGCCAGCTGGTAGAACATGATACGAGGCACGAGATTATGAGCTTGAGCGACCCAATTGCTGATATGCTAACGAGAATTCGCAATGCAGTGCGGATAGATGAAAAGCGAGTCAATATTAGAGCATCGAAGATATGCAAGGGCATAGCGGCTGTCTTGAAAAAGGAAGGCTACATTGAAGATTTTGACGTCATCGATGACGGCAAACAAGGCATATTAAGAGTTACTCTGAAGTACGACCCGGAAGGCCAATCTGTTATTAACGAGATAACCCGGACGAGCAAGCCTGGCCGGAGAATCTATTCACCCGTGGATGAGCTACCATATGTTTTAGGTGGAATGGGTATAGCAATTGTCTCAACAAGCAAAGGTGTATTGAGCGACAGAAGCTGTCGCAAAGCCAATGTTGGCGGCGAGATACTTTGTACGGTGAACTGAATGAGTCGTATTGGAAAAAAACCAATTTTTATTCCCAAGACAGTCACGGTCGAGCAAAGTGGTCGGTGTATAAAAGTTTCAGGTCCGCTCGGCAACTTGCAATTGGACCGTCACCCGCAGATAAAAGTAAAGGTTGACGGTACTGCGGGGAAAATATTGGTCGAAAATAAGCGTCCTGAAGTTCGCCAGAACAAACAGCTACATGGGACAATGAGAGCTTTGATTGCAAATATGGTAACTGGAGTCAGTCAAGGGTTTGAAAAGAAAATGGAAATATACGGCACAGGCTTTAATGTCAAAGAGCAGGGAGGCAAGCTAATTTTTCAGGTTGGCTTCTCCCACCCAGTGGAGCGGATGATACCAAAGGGCATAAAGGTCAAGATTGAGGCAGGAGCCACCAGAGGCAACGATGTTCCCGCAACCTTTACACTTTCGGGAATAGACAAATGTCTGTTAGGGCAGTTTGCTGCAGATATACGAAGAATTAGACCGCCTGAGCCATACAAAGGAAAAGGCATCCGTTATGCAGATGAGTATGTAAGGCGCAAGGCGGGCAAGGCATTTACTTCCGGAACAGTATAGGAGCATACAGAAAAAGCTATACGTTAATTTGCACTTGTTTCTTATGAGCATAGACAAGGTAAAAAGAGCAGCGCTGAGGCGCAAATATCACGTGCGCAAGAAGGTCTTGGGCACGCCGGACAGACCGCGACTATCGGTGTATCGTTCCAACAGACACATTTATGCCCAGATTACAGACGATGTTGCAGGAGTGACGCTTGTCTCTGCAAGCACGAGAGCCAAGGGACTGCGGGACCGAGTGTCCAACAGCGGTAACATAAAAGCTGCTGAACTGGTAGGTGAGGCGGTCGCAAAAGAAGCACTTAAGGTTGGCATAAAGTGCGTTTGCTTTGATAGAAGTCATTATAAGTTCCACGGCAGAGTCAAGGCCCTTGCCGAGGCGGCACGAAAGGCCGAGCTGGTTTTCTAAGACAATCCAGAGGTGACGGGTTGCAGCAAATAAAAAAAGAATTACTATAGAGTCTGGGGAAAAGAATTGGCGGCAGAACTGGTTACATTATCGGGTCAAGAAGAACAGCCCTTCGAAGAGACGGTTGTGAAGGTATATCGCTGTGCAAAAGTGGTTAAGGGCGGTCGCAGATTTAGCTTTGCGGCATTGGTGGTTGTTGGTGACCGTGCAGGAACCGTTGGTATCGGTTACGGCAAAGCCAACGAAGTACCTCTCGCAGTCGAAAAAGGTATAAAAGATGCCAGGAAAGTTTTGTACAAGATACCTTTGCGAGGCCGAACAATTCCACACCAGATCGGCGGCAAATACGGGGCCACAAGGATAATATTGGTGCCGGCCAGCCCCGGCACAGGCGTTATCGCCGGCTCGAGCGCTCGAGCAGTGCTTGAATTGGCTGGCGTGCAGGATGTCCTCACCAAGGTTTATGGAAGCACATCAGCCAAGAACGTCGTTAAGGCCAGCTTAAACGGTTTGTTGAAATTACGTAGCAAGGAGATGGTTGAGACCCTTCGCGGCGTGGAAGTTGAGTCTGTGAAAAGGCGGTGATTGAGATGTTGAACTATGAAATAACTTCTGTTGCAGGTAAGAACAAGGCCCGCAGGCGTGTCGGTAGAGGTACGGGCACCGGCCGGGGTAAAACCTGTGGTCGAGGCCACAAGGGCGCAGGCAGCAGAGCCGGCTCATCTTCGAGGTCCCTTTATGAAGGTGGACAGATGCCTTTGTTTAGACGCCTGCCCAAACGCGGATTTAGCAATTACAAGTTCGCCACACGCTACGAGATTGTCAACGTACTACAATTGGAAAGATTCGACGATGGCACTGCCGTTGGCTTAGATCGGTTATCCGAGGCTGGGTTAATTGACTGCCGGAAAAGCAAAGTGAAGATTCTTGGTAATGGCGACCTAACGAAAAGGTTAGACGTCACCGCTCATAAGTTCAGCAAGACAGCCGAGCAGAAGATTATAGGATGTGGAGGAACGGCAAAAGTGATAGAGTAATCGTTGGGTTTCGGTTTTGCCTTTTATTTTGAGGGAACAGTACAAAATGGTGTTAACTTAATTAGCTTAGGCTAAAAAACTACAGAGAAATACAAAAATGCTTGGAACAATATTTAACATATTCAGGATCCCGGACCTGCGTAACAAGATTCTATTTACAGTTGCGCTGCTGATAATTTACAGGATTGGCTTTCACATACCCGTTCCGGGTTTTGACCAGGAAAAGGTAACTGAAGCCGTCGACACAAGAGACACTGATAGTCCGTTAGGTAGAGCAGCCGAATACATGCAAATGTTCACTGGTGGAACATTGAGTAAAAGCAGCTTATTCGGTCTGGGCATTATGCCCTATATTACGGCATCAATCATCCTTATGCTTCTGGGTGAGGTCGTTCCTGCCTTGAAAAAGTTGCGACAGGAGGGCCAAACCGGCCACAAGAAGATACAGGAGTACACCCGCTACTTGACGGTTCTAATATGTTTGATTCAATCTCTGATGGTCATGAAATGGCTGGGAGGGAAGGGTTTAACCTATGCCGGCATGGAAACCCAAGCAATGATAATGGGAGTTTTCGGTATGACGGCCGGCACCATCTTCCTGATGTGGCTGGGAGAGCAGATAGACGAGTACGGTATAGGCAACGGTATTAGTTTGATAATTATGGCAGGCATCATCTCGAGGATGCCGTGGGCGGTCCAAAGGCTCTGGGAAAATGTCGACCTCAGAGTCACTGCAAGCAGCGATGCCATAGGACCGGCAAAGTTATTGTTCCTGATAGCAGCTTTTGTGTTCGTTGTTGCAGGTGCTATACTTATAACTCAGGGACAACGCCGAATACCGATTCAGCAGGCAAAACAGATGCGGGGTCGGCGAATGTATGGCGGGCAAAGACATTATCTGCCGTTACGTGTCAATCACGGCGGAGTGATGCCTATAATCTTCGCGTCCAGCTTTATGATATTTCCGCCTGTGATAGTCGGTCAATTAGCAAGATTCCCGCGACTTGAAAACTCGGGAGTAATGCGGAGTCTGGCGGCTGCCTTGCGTAATGATGCTTACACCTACAACGTCTTATATATGCTGTTGATATTCTTGTTTGCCTATTTCTGGGTAACGGTGCAGTTTCAGCCAAAGGAATTGGCCAAGAATTTACGTGATTCGGGTAGTTTTATTCCGGGACTTCGCCCCGGGCGCAGAACCGCGGAATACCTCGAGAAAGTGATGACCAGAGTTACTTATTTTGGGGCTGCGTTCCTGGCCGTAATAGCCGTCGTGCCGTCAGTAGTTTCAGTACGATTACGGATTGATTGGCGAATAGCGGCATTCCTGGGTGGCACCGGATTATTGATAGTCGTCAGTGTGTCCCTCGACCTTGTCCAGAGAATCGAGGCCAACCTTTTGATGCGCAGCTATGATGGTTTCACTGAGACCGGTAGGATAAAAGGAGCGTATAGATGAGAATAGTTTTGCTGGGTGCTCCCGGCGCAGGCAAAGGAACTCAGTGCAAACGTATTGTTGAGAAATATGGCCTGGTCCATCTGTCCAGCGGGGACATATTACGACGCCATAGAGCGAAGGGTACAGAGCTGGGCAAGAAGGCCCAGGCTTATATGGATTCGGGTGCGCTTGTCCCCGATGAGATAATGGTCGAGATGATGGCCGATGAAATTAAGAAGGCACCGAAAGCCGGCTTCGTGCTGGACGGCTTTCCAAGAACTGTTGAGCAAGCTGGGGAGCTTGACAAAGCATTGGCTTCAAATGGCCAGAAGATAGACATCGTTTTGAATTTGAAGGTAGATGACAATGTAGTAGCCCAGCGGATGACCGGCAGGAGAAGCTGTCCTAAATGTGGTGCTGTTTATCACATTGAAAACCTAAAGCCGAAGGTCGAAGGAATATGTGATAACGATGGTATCGAACTCGTCCAAAGGACCGATGACGGTCTCGAAGTTATGGCCAATCGACTCAAGACCTATCACTTACAGACTGAGCCTGTGGTCGATTATTATAGAGACAGCAGTGCGGTCTATGATATCGATGCTAACAAAGATGCCGATGAGACAACCGCTTTGGTGTTTGAAAAATTGGACGCTCTCGTCAAAGTGTTAAACGAGATACAAAATTAAATGGCTATAACGCTCCGCAGCCAAAGAGAAATTGAGTTGATGCGTAAAGCAGGCGCCGTTGTAGCCGATGTTCTTTCAAAATTGAAAGAGATTGCAGAGCCGGGCGTAACCACTGGGCATTTGGATAGGGTAGCTGCGCAGATGGCTGCCGACGCTGGTGCGGAAGCTCTGTTCAAAGGTGTCCGCAGTGCGCTTACCCAAACTCCTTTTCCCGGTTCGATCTGTGCTTCAGTGAATGCGCAAGTCGTTCACGGTATTCCCTCCGATAGAGTGAAGCTCAAGAACGGGGATATCCTCAGCGTTGATTTTGGCGCCAGGCTGGACGGCTATTGTGGAGATTCTGCTATTACGATTAGCATCGGTGAAGTTTCTGAGGATAAGCGCAGACTTATGGACGTGACTAAACAGGTTCTCGACACAGCAATAGCCAAAGCCGCACCGAACGTCAAGTGGAGCCAAATAGCTTCAGAGATGCAAGACCATGCTGAGTCTGCCGGATTTTCGGTGGTGAAAGACTTTGTTGGGCACGGCATTGGAAGAAAAATGCATGAGGAGCCGAAAGTGCCTAACTTTGTCAGCGACGAGCTGTTAGCCGATGATATTGTTCTGGCTGAAGGAATGATTTTGGCAGTGGAGCCGATGATTAACGCCGGCAGCAGTGACGTTCGCACACTGAAGAATGGCTGGACAGTGATAACAAAAGATGGTAAATGTTCGGCTCACTTTGAACATACAATTGCGATAGTAGAAAATGGTTGTGAGGTGCTGACTGTAAAATAGCAAAAAGCTACTAAATTCTAATTTCAAGGGTCTTTACTCTTTGAATTATTTGCTTTAGAAAAGTCTATGGTAAAAAAGGAAGCGATAAGATTGCAGGCAAAGGTAACTGATGCTTTGCCGAATGCGATGTTTAGAGTGGAATTGGAAAATGGCCACAGGATTCTGGCACACGTTTCAGGTAAAATGCGAATGCACTATATTCGAATTTTACCCGGCGATACGGTTACAGTTGAAATGTCGCCGTATGACTTGAATAGAGGCCGAATAATTCTGCGCCATTAGCTATCGCTTGACCACTATGTGATAGTTATAAGACCGAACAGGTTACAAAAAATGAAAGTTAGAAGTTCAGTAAAACGTATATGTGAAAATTGCAAGATCGTTCGTCGCAAAGGCGTTGTACGAGTGATTTGTACAAATCCTCGACATAAACAACGCCAAGGATAAAGAGAGAGGAACGAAAATCGAGTCGAATGACAAGTTTTGAATTTAGAATTATAGGTTTTAGTCCTAAGTTGCAAGAGGAGCTGATATGCCGCGTATAGTGGGTGTCGATATCCCAAATAATAAATCCATATGGATTTCATTAACCTATATTTACGGCATAGGTAAATATACTTCGGAACAGGTCTTGAAAGAAGCCAAGGTTGAAAAAAACGCAAAAGCAGCCAAGCTAAGCGAAGACGAACTTAGCCGGATAACTCAAATTATCGAGCGCAACTACGTTGTTGGAGGCCAGCTTCGCAGACAGATTGCTCAAAATATTGGCCGATTGCGTGACATAGTTTGTTATAGAGGCATTCGCCACAGGAAAGGGCTGCCCGTTCGAGGCCAGTGCACCCAGAGCAATGCGCGAACACGCAAAGGTCCCAGAAAAACAGTGGCAGGTAAAAAAGGTGTGAAGGAAAAACGCTGAGAGAAAGTGATTATTCGTGATTAATAAGCTACAACTGGCGTGGAAGGGAAACGCAAAATCAAAACGGGAAATCAAAAGTTAAAATGCAGTAAATGACCAATTTGTAGAGGGCTCTTATAATAATGGCGAAAAGCGCAAAGCGAAGGGTCAGAAGGAATGTAGCCAAGGCTATTGTGCATATCAAGGCCACGTTTAACAATACGCTACTGACGGTTACAGATATGAATGGCGACACAATCTGCTCGAGTTCAGCAGGCTGTGTTGGCTTCAAAGGTTCTCGCAAGAGTACGCCTTTTGCTGCGCAACAGGCTGCTCAACGTTGCGCCTCTGCCGCCAAGCGCAACGGCGTTCGCGAGGTCGAAATCAGGATCAAAGGTCCCGGGCCGGGCCGTGAATCTGCGATCTCGGCGCTTCAGCAAACGGGGTTGCGGATCGCTTCCATAGAAGATGTCACTCCGCTTCCGCATAATGGCTGTCGACCACGGAAGCGAAGGCGAGTATAAAATGAGCAACTACGAGACCATGAATTTGTGAGCTTGAATATTTTTTCAGGAGATAGACAAGAAAGATGGGACGTTATCTTGGTTCATCTTGTAAATATTGCCGTCGTGAAGGCGTGAAGCTGATGCTAAAGGGCATCAGATGTGAAACAGCCAAATGTCCAATCGAGAAAAAGCAGCGTAATTTGGCTCCCGGTATGCACGGCTGGCGCAGAGGCAGAGCGAGCGAATATGGCATTAGGCTACGTGAAAAACAGAAAGTAAAAAGATACTACGGGCTTCTGGAGCGGCAGTTTATGAGGTATTTCCACAAGGCTGAGCGTATGAGAGGCAACACGGGAGAGATTCTCCTGCAATTGCTGGAAAGACGCTTGGACAATGTAGTATATAAGTTGAATTTTGCACCTTCGCGTAAGACTGCAAGGCAGTTGATTTCCCACGGTCATATTTGTGTAAATGGTCGCAAGGTCAATATACCTGATTATACAATCAAAGTCGGAGACAAGATAACAGGTAAAGATTCCGAAAGAAGTGTTAAGAAGATAAAGCAGCAGTTAGAAAGCAACCCCAACTTTACTACACAAAGTTGGCTGCAGCTGGACCGCGGAAAACCACAAGCTACCATTGTCGCGCTGCCAAGCCGTGATGACGTTCAAATTCCCGTTGAGGAGCAGTTGGTTGTGGAGTTCTGCTCAAGGTAGTTTCTGGTGACTATTTTGATTCTATATCTTACTGGTAGAAAGCAAATAGCCGGCAACGATTAATTGTTAATTATAGGAGGCCTGTATGCGAATTACATGGCGTGGTTTTGAGTTGCCCACTCGTGTTGAACGAGACACGAAGGTATCGAGTGATAAATATGGCCGATTCTTTATCGAGCCTTTCGAACGTGGTTTCGGCACAACTATCGGCAACAGTTTAAGACGTGTGCTACTCTCATCCTTGGAAGGCAGCGCTGTAACATCTATTAAAGCAACAGGCGTCAATCATGAATTTACTTCGATACCAAATATAATGGAAGATGTCACCGATATCGTTTTGAACGTCAAAAATCTTGTTCTTCGGCTCCAAGGAGAAGGGCCAAAGACAATGAAGGTTTCAGCGAGCAAGGCCGGTGCTATAACAGCAACTGATATAGTTTCAGACCCGGCCATTGAGGTGATAAACAAGGACATGGTGATAGCAACCTTAACTGAAGATGCAAATTTTGAGATGGAAATGGTTGTTGAGAAAGGCCGTGGTTATATGCCAGCTTCTGAACGAATCGCCGCGATGGACAGATTCGACCAAGAAATAGGTGTCATATACGTCGATGCGCTATATTCTCCTGTTACAAGGGTCCGCTACGCAACCGAAGACACCCGGGTCGGACAGCGGACCAATTATGACAAGCTTATCCTTGAGATTTGGACCAATGGAGCAGTTACGCCCGAAATGGCACTGGTGGAGGCCGCTAAGATATTACGCAAGCACATCAACCCGTTCGTGCAGTATTTCGAGCTTGGAGAGGAAACTATTGCTGAAGCCGCTACCGAAGAAGAAACAATAGAAGAAGAGATCGATGAGGAAATAATTGAAAAACTGAAAACCCCTATTCAGGAACTGGAGCTATCGGTAAGAGCCAGCAACTGTCTTGAATCAGCGAAAGTTGAAACCATTGGGCAGTTGGTTCAAATGACCGAAGCTGATCTATTAAAGATTCGCAGCTTCGGCAAAACGAGCCTGCATGAAATCAAGAGAAAACTCGCCGACATGGGTTTGTCTTTGGGTATGACAGGTATAGATAATAAAATAAGTACGGTATAGGAAAGGGACACTACACAATAAGCTCTGATAAATGAGGGTTTTGAGAATATGCGTCACAAAGTAGCAGGTCGCCGATTAAGCCGAACAAGCGAACATCGATTGGCTATGCGCCGAAATCTGGCCGCTTCGCTTTTCGAGCACGAAACCATTTCAACGACTATGGAAAAGGCCAAAGAAGTAAAAGGATTTGCCGAAAAGCTGATTACGCTGGCCAAGAAAGGTACATTAGCCGCCAGGCGTCGAGCCATCGCGATGCTTGGCGATCGTGACATCATAAGTTACGAGGACGGCAAGACCGTCAAGAAAGGTACGATAATAGGGAAATTATTTAGCGAACTTGGCCCTCGATATCTTGACCGACCGGGTGGCTATACGAGGATTATCCGCCTGTCGCTCAGAAGATTGGGTGACAACAGCAGGTTGGTTCTTCTGCAACTCGTAGGAGAGGAAGAAGGCTTGAAGGAACAAGTAAAAACCGCTGCTAAAAGGGGCTCGCGTAAAGAAACCGAAGAAATTGCCGAAGCTGAAGAGGTCACCGAAAATGATACCCAGCCAGGTGAAACCAACCGGCAGTAGACCATACCTGCTGTGGAGGATGACCATACGATGAGTGAAAACGATTGTGTTTTTTGTAAGATGGTAGCTGGGCAAATTCCAGTTACAAAGATTTACGAAGATGAAGTCGTTCTCGCTTTCTTGGATATCTGCCCAATAAGTGATGGCCACACTCTGGCGATTCCAAAGCAGCACTTTGAAAGATTACATGATTGTCCTGCAGAACTCTTGGGCAACTTGGCTTCGCACCTCGGCGATATCGCTAAAGCTGTAACCACTGCGGTGAATTCCGACGGCTACAATGTATTGTGCAATAACGGCAGGGCTGCCGGCCAGCTTATTGAGCATTTGCATTTTCATATAATCCCTCGAAATACTGGCGATGGTGTTTTTGATCGGTGGCCTTCTTACAAATATCAAGAAGGCAGAATGGAGGAGATCGCTGCTAAGATTCGGGAAAATCTGTAATTCGCATGAATTTTCTTGATAGTACGCACCCTTTTTGGTATTTTATAGTGAGCGCGACAAGCGAATGAATGATCGCGGGGTAGAGCAGTCTGGTAGCTCGTCGGGCCCATAACCCGGAGGTCGCAGGTTCGAATCCTGCCCCCGCTATTGAACTCTGAAGATAACTTCTTGTGTAACAAGAAGTTATCTTCTCTTCGTTTCACGGGAATTTAACCGTAGTGCCCCCTTGAAAGCAAGGCACATTTAAGCGGCAGCCGAGGCTGGCACGGCGTATACTTCAGCACCGATTATGACTGTGTGGAAAATGGCGACATCGTGACTTCACCGTGCCCATGCTTCTTAGGCATGCAGAGGGCCGATGAGCTTTGCTGGAACGTCGGTAATCTTCTGTTGTGGACAACTTATTACTGGCGTGTTGATGAGGGCAACCAAGACGGTACAATCTGCAAAGAGCTTTACGACCGGCTGTGCCATAGTACCGGCCGATACTAACCACGACTGCTTGGTTAACTTTGAGGACTTTGCGTGTATGGCAGATTCCTGGCAGCAGGAGCAGTTTTGGCCGGAGGAATAGGCGCTGCCTCTTCAGTGAGTTTGCAACAAATTCGGGGCCTATACTGCTGCAGTATAGGCCCCTGCTGTTTTGCATTGTGCCGGTTACACTTCGTGTGGGCAAAACGCCCCCCAATGCCTGGGGTTTGTATGATATGCATGGCAACGTCAAAAAGTGGTGCCAGGACTGGTATGGTTCCTATCGGCGGGGCCATCAGACAAACCTTGTCGGCTATGCAACTGGTAAAGTGCTTAAAGATTCGAGAACTCGCTTGAGAATCTCTCGACAAGCTTCTGGCCCTGATCTTTAATGAAACACCTCGGCTCATGTTGACTTAGATGAACATGCGAGGTAATATACCTTACAAATTCTTTGCAAAGTTCATCATCTGCGAAACACGCCCGTAGCTAATCCGCTTATCGTAGTTCAATGTTCGGTTAGAGAACGCACAACGGCGGTCGCAGCACACCATTAGGCGGCTCAGCTCGGGGCCAAGCTGAGGAGCAGGGCCAGCGGAATACGGTGCGGCAAGGTCTCTGTCCTATAACATTGGTCCAAGCTTGAAAAATACCTATCTATGGTTCAAAAAAAGTGATTAGGTGGGATAATCTGCTTGACTTTTGGGGCATTAATGTGGTAAAATTTAGTTTCGAAATAGGATTTGATAATGATTTACAGGAGGTGTGATGATAATAACGAGGTGGGGGGTTTTATATGAAACTTTCCCACTCAGTGGCGGGGTAAAGGGGGGTCTTTGCCTTGATTTCCAAAAAACCAGCAGTGTCAGACGCTCATTTCGAGCGTTCTTTTTCAGCGGCCCCATGCAGTTAGAACCAACAGGGGCATTGGCTGCTGGCTGTTCATTTTACACTCACGGATGAAAAAACGCGGGTAGATTCTATATAAACCAAATCTATCCACGTCTCCAAACAAGGATGTTTAGGCCGGATTCGCGCAGCCGGAGTGCGCGGCCGGAATAAGTTGTTTGTCCCGAATTGTAATAAAACGGAAGCGATGGAAAGACTGATACTGACAACAAGAGCAAGAACTGCAGTTGGGTTGTTGGTTTTTTGTGCGCTTGTTGTGTTTTCACTGCCCGCTAACGCCCACGCAAGCGATGTAAACGTCCCTGATGTGGTGGGCATGACCGAGGTCGATGCAAACTCAGCCATTACCGATGCTAACCTGACCGTAGGCAACGTAATCTACGAATACAACGATGTCGTAGCGGTAGATATTGTATTAAGTCAAGACCCGAATGCTGGTACAACGGTGCCCATCGGCTCACCTGTCGACCTCGTGATATCTTTAGGTCAACCTGTTGTGCCTGATGTTGTGGGAGAAACAGAGCCTAATGCCACGGCTGACATTACCGCTACCAGCCTCATAGTCGGCAGCGTAACCTACGACTACAACGATACCGTAGCTTATGGGCTGGTGATAAGTCAGAGCCCGACGGCAGGTACATCTGTGCTGATTGGGTCATCTGTTGATCTTGTCCTCTCCTTAGG